>Ga0247833_1000103_pt1 | contig 139411 bp, 179 predicted proteins | sample LaCruzMarch2015__7_FD_187117 | JGI IMG/M metagenome (GOLD analysis project Ga0247833, IMG submission 187117) | Freshwater microbial communities from meromictic Lake La Cruz, Castile-La Mancha, Spain - LaCruzMarch2015_8m | ecosystem: Environmental > Aquatic > Freshwater > Lake | place: Spain...
AGCGTGGGAGGGAGCCTCGACCTGCGCGGCTACAACGACCTGCGCGGCTACAACCACCCCCTGCCTGCTGGCCTGACAAGCGTGGGAGGGGGCCTCTTTCTGCGCGGCTACAGCTACCCTCTGCCTGCTGGCCTGACAAGCGTGGGAGGGAGCCTCGACCTGCGCGACTACAGCTACCCCCTGCCTGCTGGCCTTAAGGCCTCTGGCCGCGTCGTATCATAGGCGAACCTCGGCGCATGAAGACCAGCCGCAGGTAGCGACAGCAGATCAGTCCCGCTCTGCCTCATCCGTCGCGATGAGGCTCGCCAGGTTCCGCACGTCGGCCAGCTTGCCCTCAAGAGAAGGCGCGGGGCCCATCAGCTTGCCGAGGTAGATGGCCGTTGTGTTCGGGTTGGCGTGGCCGAGGAACGCCTGGATGTCCTGAAGGCGGGCACCGGCCTTGTTCAGGTCGCGCGCTGCCATGTGCCGAAGCCCGTGGACCTTCAACGGCTTCCACTCAACCCCTGCCGCTTTTGCGCGCCTCTTCAAGATGACCTGAGCCATCCTCGGTGAGAGCGGACAGTCGGGCGTCTCACCCATCATCCTTGCGTTTGGGTCGATGCGGGTGAACACCCCCTGCTCGGGCCTGAGCGTCGAAAGCCTGCCGCTCGCGACCCAGTACGCCTTGAGCGCCGAGTAGCAGATGTCAGGCAGCTCGAACGTCTGAAGCTTGTTTCCCTTGGTCTTCACCGTGTATGAGCGAGGCTTTGCACCCAGGGCCAGGTCTCTGACGCGCATGCCCGCTACCTCCATCTTTCGTCGCCCCGTAAAGGCGTAGAAGAGGAGAAGCGCGCGGTCCCGCATGCCCCTCGGGTCCATCGGGATCGAATCAAGAATCGTCTTAAAGGTCTGCCACTCAACCGGAACTGACCTGGCGTACGGAGTCGGGCGCACGTCGCTCCGCGATACCGGCCTGAAGGGGTTGCTCTTCACAAGCCCCTCGCCCGTGGCGTCGGACGGCTGCATCAGAAAATCGAACAGCGCCGTCATCACATCGAGCCTGTGGGCGACCGTGGCGTCGCTCTTGCCGAACTCGATCAACCGGCTTTTGAAGGCCGCGGCGTGCATGGTCGTGACCTGGTCCGGGGAGAGCCCGCGTGGCCACATGCCGAAAAACTGCCTCACGGCGTTTCGGTAGGTGCGCCTTGTGTTTTCACCCTTTGAAGACAGCCACCCGGCAATCGCCATGGCGTACTTCATTCCCTTTTCATGGTCGCCCGCCCCCAGCCTGTAGGCGACCTCGGTCTGGGCTTCGTCACGATCAACGATCAATGATGCAGTCATCGTGTCCCGTCAGTAGATGGATGTATGTAGCTCGGATGCTACATATTGCTGCCGAAGGTAGGTGGTCATGAAGATTGCAGAGCTACTGTCGTCGGCCAGGAAGGGCGTCCGGGTCAAGGTTCGAGTCCCCTCCTCCAAGAAGGGCGAGCTAGGAGAACTCGCGAAGGGCACTTTTCAGAGGCTGACGAGGAGCCAAGACAGCAAGCGGATCGTCCGCGTCATCGTGACCGTTGGAGGTCAGGAGTATGAGTTCAGGCCGCAGGATATCTCCCTAGCCTGACACGCCCGGCTTCGTCATACTCGCTGACATGACGCCGCTCGATGCGCTACGACGCTTGGGTGCCCCTGTGTGCGAGGGCTGCAACACCATCACCAAGTCGCCGCTTGGGGATGTCTACGACCAGGCGTTTGGGTGGAGGCATCGTCGATGCGCCGCATGCCGCACGTCCGTGATGGCCGGCAACGAGCGGCTGGCGTCCGCGCAGCAGCGTGCTCACGAGGAGAAGCTGAGGGCAATCCGAGATGAGATCCGCCAGAGCGAGCACCGATGGATGATCGAAGACAGCAACAGGGCCAACAGCTACTCATACCTCAAGGCCGTCGCCGAGCACCAAGAAGACATCGACGCCGCCATGGGCGAGTGGGGTATGGGGCACGGCATGGCGGGCGCTCGCCGTGGATGGTAGGGTGTCGCGATGGACCCCTCCGACGAGAAGGACTTGTACTTCTACTTTGGCCAGTTTTGGCCCGTCGCCGCCGTCGGCGTGATCATCTATCTTGGCGGCGAGGCCGCCAAGAAGGTGGTTCACATCTGGGTGCCGCAGGGCACCGAGACCAGCAAACAGCCCTTCTGGTACAAGCTATGGTACGCCACGATTGACTGGCATCCGATTCTCGTCGGCGGCCTGCTCGGCGCCATCCCATGGCCCGTGCCCACCTTCGTGATGCACTGGTGGGTTCGGGTGCTGTGGTTTGCGTTCGTGGGGGCGTGCTCGGGGCAGATCTACCGCTCGATCAAGAAGAGCTTCGACATGCTCCCCGAGCTTGCGCGCAAGAAGGCGGGGCTCCCAGAGCAAGCCCCGTCTGTGCGGCCGGAGAGCGACGAAGCGACTGCTGTCAGCGACGCGAACGGCGGCGATTCTTCCGCACCCCGAGCTTGAGCACCTCCGGTGCCTTCTTGTTCCACCACCAGAACTGAACACCAAGTAGGCCCACGAGCCCGAAGGTCGCGTACTTCCAGTTCGCGCTGACGGACTCTGACGCCGCATCCCCGAATCCTGCGATCGGAATCGACGGCACCGACGCCCCCTGGCCGCAGCCGCAGCCCGACCCGCTCAGCGGGAACCTGTTCGACCTCATCCCTCGCAACGCAATGTACGCCATGGTGCAGGCATTCTACGCGTCCGTAGGGGTTGCGCCAAGCCGATTTCGTTCGTAGGGTGCGTCGCATGAACGCGGTGGCTTTCACCGCAACCTGTAGGGGGTTTCATGGCGATTGCAGATTTGTCGATGGATGTCTCAGACCAGACCCGCGCTCCGGCGTCGTCAGGCGACGAGGGTGGCCCCGCCGCCGTGTCGGGCTTCGCGGAGTCGTTGCCCCCCGAGGAGCCAGTCGCGCAGGCGCGTGCCGCGGCCTCGTGGGGAGAGGAGCTTCGGGCGCTGAGGCCCGTTCAAGCTTTGGGCAGGGGAGAGTCGTGGCAGGAGACGTTCCCGGAGTTCGTGCTCAAGGTCGTGGCGGCGGCCAGGCGGCACGGGGTCACAGCGGTCAGCAAGGAGACCGGGTTCTCGCTGTCCACCGTTCACCGATGGGCCGTGACCTCTGGCCTTCCGATTGGCGGACAAAAGCGCCGGGCGAAGGTCAATCGCAGCAGAAAGACCAGCGATAACAAGGTCGTGGACATCAGGCGCAAGCCCGTCAAGGCTCGTGTCGTCAAGGTTCGCCCTGTGGCGGTCGCCGAAGCTCCGCACAAGGAAAAGGACGTCACTTTGATGGCGTCCATGATTGATTTCATCGGCAGCTCTGCTGACGACAGGGAGATCTCCGCCATGGTGATCATCTCAGGCGTTCTCAAGAGCCTCACGCCGGATCAGCGCCGATCGGTCGCAACCTGGTTTGGGATGAAGCTGTCCCGCCTGCTTTCCGAGTGAGGTCAGACGGCGTGCGTCCCGCGCGTGCAGGAAGTAGCCTGCACGCGCGATGAACGAAGACACCGAGGCGGTTGCCGAGCACGAGGAAAATCCCGGTGATGACTCGGGCGATGCCCCCATTCCCGTGACCCGCCTGGAGCCCAGGACGTTCGACCTGTCACGCTTCGAGACGCCCACGGAACGGACGCGCACCATGAGCACCTTCGACGACCGCCCGCAGCACGCCATGGCCCCGGAAACGCCGGCTCAGTACACGCCGCAGCCCGGAGAGCGCGCTTTCAGGGTCATGCTCGCGTCGGAAGGGGAACCCGGGCAGGTCGTTCTGCGGCACTCAAGCTGGCTTCCTGCACGCGTGTTTGGACGAGCGGTGGCGGTTCGATACGCCATGTTCGAGGCCAAGCGGTCGCTTGCCGGTCCGCTCCAGGTGCTCATGGACGCGTCCGGTCGCGTCATCGGCGTCTACCTTCCGGGCAGCGGCAAGCTCGCTCCTCCTCCTGTTGTGAAGGCCGTGAAGCAGGCTGCCGCTGGTCCCGTCAAGCGCACCAAGCGGACAAGCCGGTCCGTCACGTCCGAGCGTCCGGCCAAGCGCACGAGCAAGGTGCCCGCCCGTCGTCGATGATCGACTGGCGGAACTATCACAACGCGTGGTAGGCTCCGCCAGCTATGCCGATGAAGCACGCGCCTGCATACACGCCTCAGCTATATCTCCCCGGCAGCATGGGGAGGTATCGTACGTACCCCCGCATGGTGACGACGCCGATTCCGGGGGCTGGGTTCAGCAACGTCGGAAAGCTGGTTTGGGGAGAGCAGGTGCTCGACCTTTCCGGTCGCCATGGCTTTTACCCTGGCAACTACGAGCGGGTCCCGCTGCGTGGACTGGGCACCGTCGCGTCGCCGTTTGGCGCATCGGTGAGGGTAGTTCCCCCGATCACGGCCACTCGTGTCGAATGCCGTCGCGTTCCGGCTCCAGAAGGGTGCTACTCGTGCCCGGACGGCTTTGAGCTTAGGCAGTTGACCCCCGGGATGCCCCCGGCGTGCGTGCGTCCTGGCCAGATGATCGGAGAGGGAGGGTATGCCCCTCCGCCGTCAGATCCTGCCGCAGCGCAGCCGAAGTTCTTCGATGTCGGCAAGGCCATCTTCGCCAGCACCCCGGTGCAGAACATCGCTGCGATGGGCCCGATGGGGCAGGAGGCTCTCGTCTCCTACGCCAAGATCACGGCTTTCGGCACCTTTATCATCGCCCCGCTGATGGGCGTGGCCGGCTACCTCATCGGCAAGAACAGCAAGAAGATGCAGGCGAATCGCCGCCGCCGCCGGAGCCGTCGATGAGCTACAGCCCCGTCCCTTATCGCCACGCCTCGCTCGGCGCTGGCCCGTCGGCACAGGATACGGGTCAGACCGTCCTGAACGTGGCCAACGTGGTCGCTGGCCTTGTGCGAGACCCCGAGGGCACCCTCCGTGTCCAGGGCCCGGGGATCGTCAGCGCGGTCGACCGTCATCTTGTCGGTCCCGTCGTCGACTCGGTTGCCCGAGCGTCTGCTCCCTACGTTCTCCGCTATGTGCTGCCTGCCCTCGGCGTCCTGTATCTCCTATCAGGTGCCGCGGCGTACTTCTCTTTCGAGGTCCTCCGTCAGCAGGGGGAGCGAAAGATGAGTCCGAACCGGCGCCGCAGGCGGAGGCGCAGGGTGCGATGAGGAAGATCTACAAGACCGACATTTTCGGTGGCCGCATGGATTCTCGGCAGTTCAACGCCGGGCGTTCCATGGAAAAGCGTATGTACCAGGAGGGCAAGGTCCTGGGCAACTCGATGGACGCCGAGAAGCAGGCGCCGAGGACCTGGATCTTGTGGGCTGATGGCCCGGACCTTCCCGGCGGCCGAGGCAAGCCGATCATCGAGTGCGAGCTGTACGCGGTGCCTCGCGCGAGCGACAGCAACGAGACGGTCGGCATGCTGATCGCCCAGTGCCCCGTCTGCTACATGCACCACAAGCAGGACAACTACATCACCGTGCGCGAGGACAACAAGGGCATGTCCATCGGCACCGTCGAGTACGGGCGCTTGCCCAAGGGCCACCACCTTCGAGACAACTACGCGCTCGACTGTGAAGCAAAGGGCCGTCAGCCCCGGTCCACCGATAAGATCCCGATGATTTCGTCGCCCGAGCGATGGCAGTGCGACTACTGCATGTCATGGTGCGTCCGCGTGACCGACAGCGTCGCGCACACCGACATGCGAGGCGCAACCCAGATCATCACGGGCGGCAACCGCATCGTTACCCCTGGCTCCTCCGTGGACATGTGAACATGGCATATCGAGTCGACCCTCTCGCTTTCGTGTCTGGCGCGGCCAGCCTTCCAAGGAACAGGGCCATCAGGCCAGACCTTCAGGACCAGTACGCACTGGTGCCCGTGAGCATGCTCGGCGACGAGATGCAGCCGATTCCTCAGCCCCTTCCGACCCAGCTCGTGCCCGCGAGCAGCGGCAGCATGGCGCTCGTGAAGAAGGTCGTGGCGGTGATCGTGGTCATCGCCATCTTGGCTGCCATCTACGAGATGTGGCGGCGGATGAGTGGCGCCAAGGACGCGCGCCCTGCCCTGACCGCCAACAAGGCAGCGCGCAAGCTCTCGACGGCTGCACTTGCAAAGCAGCTTCTTGAGCGCCTTGAAAAGAAGGGGAGCGGCAACCCGACCACTCTCCGCTCGCTCAAGACGTACGCTCGCAAGGCGTGATCTGAGATGCCGAAAAAAGCTCGGGTGGCCCTGCTGCCCGTTCCGGCAAAGTGCGTGCTGATCGGCATCGACCCGGGCGAATCCAGCGGCTGGGCCGTCCTCTGCTCTGACGGGTTGCGGATCCAATACATCGGCAGCGGCTGCATCGAGAAGACCTCGGTCTGCGCCGACGAGGTCTCCTGTGCGGTGGGCATCGCCGCCGAGGCGGCGCTTGACCGCGGGCTTCACCTCGTGGCCATGGGAGAGACGTGGACCTTTGGCGGCCCGGCAAAGGAAAAGGTGGGCGTGCGTGCGCTCATCGGGCTTGGCGCGGCATGGGAGCGATGGCGCGCGCCGATTGCAGCCGTTGCCCACTCCAACAAAATCCTGCGAGTCAACTCGCGCACCTGGCAGGCCGCGATGCTCAAGGGGTCCGGTGCCCGTACCAGCGACGCGTTGAAGTCAGCATCCATGCTTGCCGCCCGGAGCCGATATCCTCAGGTCAAGGCAAACTCGCCAGACGAGTCCGACGCCGCGTGCATTGCCACGTTTGGGATGCACGACCCGCGCGTCGCTGAACTTGTCAGTCGTCGGTTGATTCGACGTACGTGACCGCGTAGCTTCCGCGGGCATGTCGGAAGAACAGACCGTCGAAACGAATGAGATCGCCTACGAAGACCGGCCGATTCAGGAGGTCGAGTCTCTTCGCGAGACGATCACCAAGTCGAACTTCGGCGGGTACGCGTACACGGCCGAACCGGCTCCCGGAGCCGACGTCCATGGGATCTGGCACTGCTTCCACACCGACTCGCGCGCCGGATACGCAGCCCACGCCGTTGCCGCGAGCTGGATGATTCGGGAGGAGATGAAGGCGCCCCTGATGCTCATTCCGCATCGGGTCAAAGACATCGACATCGACAACTTCCCGGCCGACCGCGACGAGATGCTGCTGCGCTGGCTGTCCAAGTCGCCCGTCGGGTTCCCCGAGATGCTCTTGGTGAGCTTGCCTCCCGAGACGCAGATGTTCGGCCTTGGCAAGGCGACCGTGTACTACTCGGCATACGAGGCCACCAGGGTCAGCCAGTGGACCGCTGACACCGTCAACAGCAAGGGCATGACGGCCATCTGGTGCGTCAGCGACTTCGTGAAGAGGGCATTCGAGGCGGGCGGGTGCAACCCGAGCAAGCTCGACGTGGTGCGCCCGATGCTTTGCGGCGGCCCTTGGGCCATGCCCGAGCAGATGGTCCCGGTGGAGCGCGACGAGTTCGTCTTCGGCACGATGGGGACGTGGCACGAGCGGAAGGGCTTCCCTCACCTCATCCGAGCGTACTTCTCGCAGTTTCGGCGCGATGAGAATGTCGTCCTCAACATCAGGACGAGCCTGTTCGGGAAGAACAAGACCATCACCGAGTTCACAGACGGCGTCGTCAAGGAGATCGCCGAAATCGCCAAGGAGTTCGGCGATGACGACTACCCGCGCAGCAAGAAGATGCCCCGCGTGAGGCTTCAGACGGGAACCGACCTGTCCGATCAGGAAGTCATCGACTGGCTCGCGTCGCTCGACGGGTACGTTCAGCCGAGCTTTGGAGAGGGCCTCGGGATTCCGGCCGTCTGGGCGAAGGCTGTTGGTTGCCCGCTGGTTTGCACCGACTTTGGCGCGCTGGGTGATTTCGCGGCCGAACTTGAGCGGGAGACAGACTCCGGCACCATCGACGCCATCATCAAGCACAAGCTCGTGCCGGTCCCCCAGGGGCAGCTCGTCGTCAGCCCGATGTTCCACAAGAAGGCCGAGTGGGGAGACTACGACCCGAAGGATTTCGGAGCGGCCATGCGGACAGTCTTCGAGCGCGGTCGCAAGAAGGACATTCATGGAGCGGTTGCCACGCGCCGGCTGTTCGGTGCGGAGGCCACGGTGCCGGTCATGGCAGAGGCCATCAAGCGCAGGACCGGCGTGTCTGAATGGGGCACTCCGTGAAGCTCGACTTCGTTGGGCACTTCGGCACGACGCTGTCGTTCGCCAGGTTGAGCGCTGAGATCTGCCGCGCCCTGCGTGCAGACGGCAAGCTCGGCAGGGTTACCAACCTCGATGACGAGTGGCACGAGGCCAACATGGACCTCTGCGACGACACGGCACCGACCGGAACCCACTGCTTCATCGCCACGGAGCCAAGGCACTACTTCGAGTCGTACCTGGCTGCATACGAAGCGCGCCGCATCGCCCTGTATTCCTCTCCGAACACCAACACGGTCGGCAAGGAGCACGCGCAGCTCGTCTCCAAGGTTGGCAAGGTCTTCGTTCCAAGCGGTTGGTGCGAGGAGAGCATCCGCAACGGATGCGAGAGCAACGGCGCCCCGAAGCCCGACAACATCACGGTCGTCCCGCTCGGGGTGGCAGACGGGTTCTCGTGGAGCGACGATCGCTACGCCAGGCTCTCCGAGCGAGCCAAGGACAACAAGCCGTGGACGGCGGTACACTTGTCGTCTGACCATGCGTGGCCGGGCCGGAAGGGCACCGGAGAGCTTCTCTCTGCCTGGGCCATGCTGCCCCGAGACAAAGAGCGGCAGCTCATTGTCCACGCCCACAGGGCCATCTACGAAGACGTCTTCTACAAGTGCGCCGACCTTGGCATCTCCGACCAGGTCGAGATCTTGATGCCACCTCTGCGAGGCTCTTCGGACGCAGAGCTTCTGGAGGTCATGGAGCAGGCTGACACGATCATCCTGCCAACCCGCTGCGAGGGCTTCGGGATGATTGTGCTGAGCGCCCTGTGCCTCGGCATCCCGACGATTGCCACGTGTGAAACGGCGCATGCGGAGTTCATGGGCTCGTTCGGAGGGTGGCTCGCTGCCCCGGCATCCCCTGGTGGCGAGATGGCCTACGAGGACGGGTCCGTGCCCGAGATCAACATCGGAGCGCTTGCCGACGCGATGCTCGTGGCCGAGGTGCCGGAGTCGAGGCTTCGGCTCCTGCGAAGCGCGAAGGTCACAAAAGACATCTCCTCGTCGTGGAAATGGTCGCACGTCGCGGAGCGTTGGGTTTCTGCTGTTTGCGGATGGATGGAGGAGACGTCATGAGCGAAGCTAGTTTGGGTACGGCGCTGCGGGCGATCGGCGGTGGCGAGGTTCAGGTGATGACCCGTCACAGCGACTTCAACATGATCGAAGTCGAAGACGACTCCGGCGGTCGCCGGTCCATCCCCGCGATGCAGCTTGTGGCTTTCGTCGCCACCGATTACCGTGAGGTGGGGGCCAGCAGTGACGTGTGGGAGTTCCAGTCGACGATGTCTGCTGGGCCCGCCACGCCCCTCGGTCAGCCCGTCATCAAGACCCGAACCTTCCTCCGCGGCACGGACATCCTGATGGTCCGAGCCGTTTCCAAGCTCTGAGCAATACCATGAGCAACGACGAATCAAGACGGTTTGCGGCTGGCGGCCCCGCTGCCATCGTCGTACGTACCCCCGAAGAGGCCGCCCGCCTTGCCAAGCGGCTTGCTGGCGAAGACGACAAGCGCATTCTGTTCTTCTGCCTCACGTGCGGGTGGAAGAGCACGATGGAGTTCAGCGACGACGAGATCGAAGCGATGCCAACCGGCTCGGCGCGCGACTATCCAGGCCCGTGCCCTGGCTGCCAGTCGATGACGCTTCGACCGTTCGATGAGATGTTCGGCGGCACCGAGACGATCAACGACATGGCCAAGCGCAACAGGCGCTCGGAGTACGAGGAAGCCGCTGACGTGTTCCTCGACAGGGCAGTGAACAAGTTCATCGGAGGGATTCCAACCCCTCCAGCATCGCCCAGCTCCGCAGACTCCAACGCGCCTGCCTGGGCGCAGAACCTCGACGAAAGCCCCGTCGATCCAAACACCGTCAAGCCGCGCGGCGGTCGCTGAAAGCTGAGATCCGGCACGATGTCAGTACATCCGAAACTTGAAGCCGCCTACAGGTTCGCTTCCGAGCACCCAAGCGACATTCAGAACCATGTCCCGAGGCTTAGGGATCTGGCGTCGAACTGTCAGTCGGTGACTGAGTTCGGGACCAGGTCCGCCGTCTCGACTGTGGCGATCTTGCGCGGCCAGCCCGGAAAGTTCGTGGCGTACGACATTCATAAATGCCCGCGAGCCATCGAACTCACACCGATTGCTGGGGCCACGAAGTTCAAGTTTGTGGTCGGAGACACTCGCAATATCTCTATTGAGCCCACGGACATGCTCTTCATCGACACGCTCCACACGTACGAGCAACTGTCCGCCGAGTTGGCGCGTCACTCGGACAAAGTGGGCAAGTGGATCGCCATGCACGACACCGTCACGTTTGGCGATCGTGGAGAGCTTCCAAACACCAAGGGACTCCGCCCCGCCATCAATGAGTTCCTGGCAAAAGGCGGCTGGACAGTCGAAGCGGAATACGAGGACAGCAACGGCCTCACCGTGCTGAAGAGGACTACCTGATGCACCCTTCTGCATACAGCGCAGTGGAGAAGTTCGCTTTCGATTACAGGTCGGAGGTCTCCGGCAAGTCGGTCGCTGACATCGGCGCGTACAACGTGAACGGATGCTTGCGTCCTGTCTTCGACAAGCTCGGGTGCAAGTACGTGGGCATCGACGCGGCAGCAGGCCCCAACGTGGACCTCGTGGTGCCTACGGAGCCCCCCTGGCCGTCGGTGCCTGATGCGTCGTTTGATGCGGTCGTGTCGGTGTCCACCCTTGAGCACACGAGGCGCCCGTGGCTCGTGGTCAAGGAGATGTCACGTATTCTGAAGCCCTCGGGCCTGGCCTGCATCGTCGCCCCGTACGCGTGGGGCTATCACGCCTACCCGATCGACTGCTGGCGTATTTTCCCAGATGGGATGCAGACGATCGTGGAAGACGCGGGCTTTTCTGTCGTTCAGATGTACATGGTTCCTGGCGGCGGCAAGGCGCCCGTCGGAGACACGGTCTGCGTCGCAAGAAAGGTCTGACCCATGGCAACGACGCCTCGTCTTGTGATGCCGACGATCGATAGGACGCCGAAGCACAACTACATCCACCACACCATCGAGAGCCTGTACGAGAAGGACCCTACGGCTCCGCCAATCACGCTCTTTGTCGGATGCCGCTCTTCGGACTACCTCGGACCACTGCTTACGCACCCGAAGGTGAGTGTTGTCGGCGTCACGTCGGAAGACGCCGACATGCTGGAGGCGCTTCCAGGCGGGTACGATAGGTACATCTGGAATGCGTTCCGATGCGTTTCTGGACCAGAGTCAGAGGGCGCAGACGGAGTGGTGTTTTTGGAGGACGACTTGACGTTCTCCAAGGACTGGTTTCAGAGGCTGGTCGCTGTCCGCGATGAGGTTGTCCGAATCCATGGCCCGATGAACCTGGTTACAGGCATCCGTTTGTACGAGAAGCTGGCGGGGCCCGTCCGCCCTCCTGGATACGGAAGCCTGCCTGGTTTTTGGGGCTCGCAGTGCGCTTACATGGTAACAGCCGAGGCGCGAAACCGGGTGGCAGAGCGAGGTCCGGGACTGAAGATCGGTTTCGACGTGTCGCTTGGCAAAGTCGGGCTTGGCCTCTGGACCACCGTCAAGTCGCTGGTGAGACACGACGGCGTGCAGAGCGGATGGACGGACAAGCCTCAAACTTTTACGGGGATGAACTTCGAGCCGTAGGTGCGCCGTGATCTGCTGCGACCACATGGTCTTTGTCCACGTCATGAAGACCGGGGGCAAGTGGGTTAGAGACGCTCTGTCGGGAGGCATTCCGGCCGAGTGGAACGTCTACGACTCGCTTCGCCCCACCCCGACCGACCAGGCTGCTGGACTGCACACCGGGATCCTTGACGCTCCGAGCGAATACCGCGGGGCTCCGGTCCTTGCGTATGTCAGGAACCCGTGGGACTGGTACGTGAGCTACTTTTCATTCTTCAGGAACAAGTTCGACGCCGGGGAAGACGTGGGTGTGTTTCGGAGGTCTCTCGCATCGATCCTTGAGCAGAACGCCTGCACCATGCACTCCGTCGGGATGGTGTTGGGAGAAGACGGGGTGGTGTGCTGCCGAATGAGACGCGTTGAAGACGGCGTCGGCGCACAGCTCCTCAGGTTTATGGACGACAACTGTCCATACGTCCCAGAGGCCGTTCGCGTCGCCGCGAACAGCATGGAGCGCAAGAACGTCTCAAGGCGCGGAGATTACAGGTCGTACTACACCGACGAGATGGCCGCGTCCGTCGCAATCAGGGACGCGTGGCTGATCTCCGAGTACGACTACGAGTTCGGGGGCTGACTACCGGCGGTACGGGGCGGTCCACAGCATGTGGGACAGGTACCCGCTGATCACGCCACCGATGATGCCAATCACCGGCTGCCTGGAGGCGCCGCCGATCAGGCCGCCAACGGCCGCTCCGACGACCGACGCCTGGAGGCCCGACCGGAGCGCCAGGTTGACGTTCTCGGACAGCATCTGCCCCGCCTGGGTCTCGGAGCACGCGAACTCGGTGAGAGCGCCTCCCATGCCGCGCAGGCTGTAGTTGAAGCGGACGTCAAGCTCTCCGCTGGGCTTCTGGCTAAGCGTGAAGACCTCGGTGCCGGGCACGAACACGGGGCCAGACGACGGCAGGAAGGCGCGGCAGACGGCGCCGTAGGGCAGCCGCTGGATCCTACGCTTCGCGGTGCGCATCGCCTCGCGCATGCCCGTGACGACCACGCCTCCGCCGGTCGGGTTCTGCCGCCAGTCGCTGCACGCGATGATGTAGTTCTGGTCTTCTAGTCGGCGAACCGACTGCCCGATCGTGAGACCTTCGCTCATGCTGTTGCTCCGGCCACGAGCATGCCCTGAGGAGCTTGCAGCGTCCAGCCCCATGATTCCTCGGTATGGGTCGCGCGCGTAGCGCATGATGGCGGGCGCTCCTGTCTCGTAGCTGCCGTGCTCGATGTACGGAGCAATCGGCAGCCCGCGCTCAACGAGCGGCTGGAGGCTAGGAAGCCCCTCTCGGCCAGCCGGCAGCGACGAGAACGACACTTGCCCCGGAATCCATTTCGCCTGACCAAGCCCCCGCATCCGACACCTTCCTGTCAGTCGCAGCGTACCGCGTCAGCACGATTGCCGCTACCATGCTGCCACCTACATGAGCAAGGCTGAAGACACCGAACTCGACGAGCTGATCCGAGCGCCACGCGTCCCCGTGGGCGTTGCGATTTTGAACAACTCGGCCGCTTTGCGGGAGCTTGGGATTCACAGCCCAAAGGCCCAAAGGTTGGGCAGCGGGAACTTCGGCCAAGCCTTCCAGGTCAAATTCGCCGGCAGGCAGAGCGTGGTCAAGCTGACTGTGGACCCGTACGAGGTCATCACGTCGTCGCTGCTCATCGGCAAAGACACCAAGCACACGGTTCACATCTACGGCGTGTGGGAGATGCAGGACACCCGCGGCACCGACTCGTGGATGCCTTGGTACGTCGTGCATCGAGACATCCTCAACCCGCTCTCGGAAAAGGAAGCCATCCTCGTCGATGCGCTCTGGGAGCTGTACATCGACGAGCAGTACGACCTTCAGTTTCCGACACCCAAGTCACACGTGATGCGGAGCCGGTGGCGCAACCTCGTGCGAGACACGATGCCGGCGTTCACGCCCACGATGATTGAGCAGGCCCTCAGGCTGCTTGACTCAATCGCAGCAGGCGCTCGTGAGCTGTCCGCCGTCGGCATCGACTGGTCCGACATGCACAGCGACAACATCATGAGGGACGCCAAGGGGCTCATCCGAATCTCCGACATCGGGTACAACGCCCCGCGCGAAGACTTCAAGATCGCCCCTCCCATGCTGACCGTGGAAGCGGCCAGGGCGTACACGTCCGGCCTGATGATGGCTAGATGAGCAGGCCCTGGGAGCCGTCGCGGCGCTGAACGCCAAGCTCGTACCGCTCCATGGGCTTCAGGCCGCACTCGGTGACGAAGTCGCTCGGATTGCTGGAACCGTAGAGGTCTTCAATGGCCCGGCTGATCCAAAGCTCATCCCTTGCCCGGGTGACGGCGACGTAGAACAGCCGTCGCTCTTCCGTCTTCTCTGCGTTCGCATGAGGGAAGAGCCCGTTGGCGACGCCGGGAAGAAATACGATGGGCCACTCTCGGCCCTTGGCCGCATGGATCGTACTCACGGTCACCACGTTGGTCTGGCGCTTGGACTTCTCTCGGTTCTGCTTGACCTTCTCGATCACGGCGATGGCTTCAGCGTGATCTCGGTACTCGGAGAGGAAGTCCATCAGCCTGCGCCAGTTCATGACCGGCGAGGCGTCGGACTCCGCGCCCTTCTTCTCAAACAGCTTTGAGAGAGGACCGCCGCCTCCTCCGATGCTGCTCATGAGCTGGGCTGGCGTCTTGTGTGCGTCGAGGGTCAGCCGCTTGATGGCGTTGTACCAGCGGCCCCCGGCGCCATGCACCTTGGTCTTGTCGTGGTTCCTGGCAACGACGTCGAGCCACCCCTCTCCAGGGCGCTTGTCCGCCAAGATCAGATCGACGAACTGCTGCCCGATCTTACCGCTCGCCGGGTTCAGGAGAGCCGTCGAGATGTCGCCTGCGCTCCCTCCTCCGAGGACCACCCGGTACCACGCCAGAGCCGCCGACACCTCGAACGCGTCGAAGTAGATTGGCTTGGGGCTCTTGATGGGGATGTTGTGGATGGAGAGGGCGACGTCGACATGCGCCGCCTGGTCGGCCGTCCTGACCAGGATGGCCATGTCGCTGAAGTGAAGGACGCCGCCCTCGACGTGCTTGATGATGTTCTTGGCGATGGCGTTGGCCTGGTCGGAGAACGTGCCGAACTCGTGGTAGCCCACGTACCCAGGCTCGCCTCTGCACGCCGAAAGACGAGTCTGTCGCTCGTGGCCCTCCTGGCAACGCTCCAGAACCCGGTTGGCTACGTCCAAGATGTTCTTGCCGGAGCGGTAGTTCTGCTCCAGTGGGATGACCTTGGCGTTGTCCCAGCGCTTCTTGAAGTTGAGCAGCCGGTCAGGTGACGCGCCTCGGAAACCAAAGATGGTCTGGTATGGGTCTCCGACCGCCATGTAGTTCCGGTGCGTCTCGCACAGGTACTCTGCCAGGACGTTCTGCGACTCACAGACGTCCTGAGCCTCGTCCTGCATGACGAAGTCCCATACGCCCTTCCAGCGCCCCCTGATGGTCGAATCGGAGAGGAGCCAGCAGACGTCGTAGAGCAGCTCGTCGAAGTTGACCCACTTGACCATCTTGGGCGGCTGCCCCGGAAGCGCCAGCTCCATGCCCGACTTGCGGTACTTCTCGTACAGCTTGTAGGCGTCCAGTAGGGCGCCCGTGCTGTTGCCCGAGCCAACCACCGAGGCGGCCATTTCGGCCAGTTTGTCGTCTTTCTTGCCCAGGGCTGCGAGCAGCGGGTGAGTTCCGATGAAGTCGTTCTTGACGGCCGAAGAGAACGACTTGAAGGTGTCCCAGTCGACGTTGCCGTCGATCTGTCGTGCCACACCGAAGAATGCCTGCCTGGTGAACGCGCCCGAGCTGTCGAGCAGGACGTCGGGGTCGCCGGAGCTTCTGTGGATTTCAAGGGCGAGGCTGTGGAACGTCCTGAACAGTCTGTCCGTGTCCACGTGGGGCAGCCGCTCGTTGAGCCGCTTGCCGACCTCCTTGGCCGCCGCTTGAGAGAAGGACAGCACCAGGATGCGTTCTGGCCGGATGCCGTGCTTGTTGACCAGCGTGGCGACCCGCTCGACCAGCGCGCTCGTCTTGCCCGTGCCTGCCAGGGCAGAGACAAATAGGGGCCCGTAGGCGTGGTCGGCGACTAGCTTCTGCTCCGTGTTCAACGACGGGGCCGCTGGCTTCTTCTTGTTGCTCTTCGCTGTCATTCACCGGGTCTCGACGATGCCATGTTGTAGGAAAGCCCCGGATTGCCTGCCGGGGCACAGGTCGCCTTTCGGCGGGTCTACATCACTGGATGGCACCGAGGTCGCGCAAGATCTTGGCGAGTCCTGCGACCCGCTTGTAGGAGGTCCTCTCCCCCAAGATCCAACGGACCACAGCCTGCGACTCGGGCGGAAGCTCCGTGAACCGGTCGTGGTCCGCCAGCTTCTTGAGCATGTTGCGCCCGATGGGCGCTCCACGCGCTTCCCCGTTGCTCTTGCCGCTCGTTCGCTCGGACCGCTGGCGCCGAGCCTCGCTCGTGGAGATGGTGACGCCAAGCTCACGGGCCTGGGCCAGGCGAGCGTCCTGGTCTTCGTGTGACAGGTCGGAGAAGGCGATGGCCGCGCTGGGCGTCAACACCCCATCCTTGACGGCCTTCTGCATGTCAGCCGAAAGCTCGGTGAGCTTCAGCCACTGCCTGACGGCCTCTGTCGTAACCCCGAACGCAACCGCGACCTCACGCTCGGTGTGGCCACGCGACACCATCCGCTTGGCCTTCTCGGAGCGCGTGAGCGCGTCGTCCTGCGTGCGGACGTTGTTCTCTGCTTCAATGACGCCGACCAGCATCTTCGGATCCATCTTGACGATGCTGTAGGGCACCTTGATGCGCGGCTGGTCGCTTCCAGATTCGTCCAGCAGCTTGTTGGCAGCCCGCGCCCACTTCACGCGCTGGCGACCGTACACGACCTCGGTGCGGCTCCCCTTGCCGACGGTGAACAGCCTCACTCCGACGTCTTCGAGGATTCCATACGCAAGGACGTTCTGGACCGCCTCGTCTGAAACCTCCATCCGAGCCCGCTCATCGTAGAGAGGGTGATCGGGGCCCTCGTCGCCATCCAGGCCGACGATGTACAGGTTGGACGGATCCGCGTACGTGCGACCGCCCTTCGACTTCGCGCGCTCGGTGGATTCAGGCATCTTCTCCCCTTCAGAACTTGATCGTGACCTGCGCCGACAGCTTCAAAGGAAGCGGCTCGGCGCGAAGAACGATGACGTCCCCGCTTCCGCTGGCGTCAATGCCCGCCTTCGAGAGCACAGTGCCCACTTCCTTCTTCGAGTAGCACTTGTGAATCGAGTACGAAGACGCCCGCTTGAACTCGGGACCGTCGACAACCTTCACCGTCTCGTAGCTTGCCGGGATGGCAACCCAGATCGGCTTGCGCTTCTGAGAGCGCTTCTTCTTGGCGGCAGACTCGGTTGCCGCGACCACTTCGTTCTGATCCATCGCTTCGTCCTTGGCTATTTGCGGAGGTTTATCCGCGTGCCGAGCAACGTAGCGTCGAGATCAGGAATGGCAAGTCTTACTGACCAAACTCCAGAAACTTCGCCATCTTTTATACAAAGACGCCGTTCTTTCTTAGGAGCGATTTTAGGTTTTTCAGGCCCCTCCAATCGCTGGGACTGCTGGGCGCAACGATGAGCGGAACTCTCTTGTCTGGCGATCTTAGCTGCCAGTGCCCGCCGTTGGTCTTGGTGACAGACCAGCCGGCCTTCTTTGCTGCGTCGAGGATCGCCTGGATGTCTCTGTTCATTCGGCTCCGATCCGACCCATGACCTCGGCAAGACGCTCGGCTGGCGTCCCCGGCATCAGCGGATACACGGGGACGTGCCCTGCCAGGCGGCAGCAGGCTTCGATCAGTCGGTCTTCGTACCTCTTGTGGTAATCACCGTCGGACACCCTGTCAGGGTCCCCGGCCGTGTCATGGAAGGACCCGATCGGGCAGAAGAACACGTGCGTGTAGATCTTACAGGCTTCGACCACCTCTTCGATGTACGCGTCGCTGGAGATCTCGGGGCAATGCAGCATCGAGTAGACGAGGTTGTCGAAGTGGGTGCGGTCCGTGACGAACGAGGCCCTGTCCATCTCCCACTCGCGCTTTTTGGAGAGCAGGAGCTTCTGGAACACCGGCCTCATGCCGGCAGAGTCAACGTCGTACGGCGAGCTGAAACCCAGGAGCTTGCAGACGGTGCGCGACCCGACGTCGCAGAAGTCGACCCCCAGCGCCTGGGCCAAAGGGACTGCCACGGTGCTCTTGCCCGTGCCGGATGCGCCACAGAACGCCACGCGCACTTCCGACGCCATTACCCCTCCTCGGGGCGGCACAGCCAGACCGGCGTGTGCTCACCCATCCACGCGCCCACCACATTGAACTCCATCCACTCGATGGCCTCTTCGTAGTCCATGCCCTGATCCATGAAGATCTTGACGCACTTCTCGTAGTCGTACACGGCCAGCGTCGGCTGTCCACATCTCTTTGCGATACCGACAAGCGCCGCATCAAGCCCATCAGCGAAGAGAGCCTCCTCGTTCTCGTCGGCCAGCATGTCGACCACAGGCCCCTTGTGGCGGGGCTCGTCCTGGGCGCTCACAGTCCCGCCCTCCGCAGCCCGTCGTCGATTGCCATGAGGCACGTCGCTTTGAGGCTCGGCAGCTTCCTGCGGATCTGCAAGGCCCTGAGGCGCTTGTACAGCGCCGCCGTAAGCTCGATGCCCACCGTCTTGGTCTTACCCTCCTCGGGCGGCTCGTTCTTCTGAGAACTCTTGCGAGCCTCCGCCGCCTTCTTCTTCTTGGCCGCGAGGGCGGCGGCAGCGTCATCGATGGACTTCTTGAAAGCTTCCTGGCTTCGGATCACCTGACTCAGCATCATATCAGCCCCCTGGCTTAGAGAAAAAAGAGGAACGAGACGTCACCATTAGCCATCGAAGACGGCTTGGCTAGTCCCAGCATTCGCACAAAATGTAACTACTACGGAGTTGTTTACTGCTTGTAAACAGCGTCTCGCACCCACAGCCCTGTGGCCGAGGTCACGACGACGGCGGCGGATTCAATCTGACGCCACGGTTCCGAGCGAGAGACGAACCCCGCGTCTGACATGTGATCGTAGGTGACGGCGATCTCGCTGCCGGTGGTCCACCCGAGCACGTCGAGAGGGTCTTCGGAGTGCATGGCCAGCTCTCCCTCTGCGAAAGCATGGACGTTCTTGACCATCTCCCTCTTGGCGCGGGCCGCGCCCGAAGGCTGCACGACAAACTTGACGTCCAAGATGACCGCGGCCGGAGAAACCGCCATCACCTTGCCGTAGGTCATGGGGCTGCTCCGGTCGAAGGCCATGATCGACCACATCCGATGCCCTCTGAACCCAGGGGAGAGGTTTCGGTAGAGGCGGACTCGCACCAGTCACTCCACGCTGTTGGTGATGTCCTGGTACCGGCCGTCCCTCGTGTCGTAGAGGCGGCGCCGGCCGCACACGTTGATCCAGTAGGTCCAGTCGCCGCCTTCGGCCTCGAACCGAACCTGTTCCCGAGGGCACCGGTGCTGCGTGGCGGCGACGCTCATCGTCCGGTCGATGGCGAGGTCTGTCAGCAAGCAGCTTCCGGCAAACGCGAAGGCGACCGGCACAAGCCTGAACTTCATACCCACCCCTTTTGACAAGCTGCTTGACCGCAGCAAGGCTTCAGATGTCGGCGCCCATGCGGGACCGCGCCGCGCTGCACGTTTCCTCCGCGTTCAGGCTCAGCGCATCGTCGATGCACTGCCCCGCCCGCGTGCTGCTTCCGAGCTTACCAGCGACAGCCTCAAGAGCCCACCGTGCGCCACGCACTTCGGCCTCCGTTCGGCCGGCGGCGGAGGCAGCGAGCAGCTCGCTCATTTCCTTGAGCTTCTCGGAGAGCGTCCAGTTGTCCTCGATCGTGCCTTCGTTGAAGGCTTCGACGGCCCTGTCGACGATCGATCGAGACTGGGCGTAGCTCTTCCATCGCTTCGCCCATGACCTGGCCGACTCCAGCGACGAGAGGAGCAGCTTCACGTCGGACTGGGTGACGGGCACGTGGTTCTCGATTGCCAACCGGATTTCATTCTCGTCATCGCCCGTCATCGACGTTCCTCCCAGGCTCCCTGGTGCATGACTGACAGATCCCGCTCCCGCTGATATGGAGCCAGACCTCTTCGCTGCGACCTCCGCAGCGATCACACACTACCCCGTCCGCGCGGCTTGGTGACTTGGACTGACGTCTTTTGTCCCGCTCCAGGCGAACGTGGTCGATGTAGCCGTTCAAGCGTTGACCCTCCTGGCGATGGCGCAGACGGCGCAGTCGCACCCGGCAAGAGGCGATTGGCTAGACGGGGCCTTGGAAGCCTCGCATTCCGCCAGGCGGGCCCTGGCTTGATCACCATCAGCCTTCGCCGCCATCACGATGGACCTCACCAAAAACGGCGTCGCAGCAGGCTTTGAAGAGTCGAACGCGTCGCAGATGTCCTGCCCAGCCTTGCGCCAGTCAGACAGCTTGCGCTCGGACTCACGCATCCACTTGAGGTTGACACCCTTCCTGTCGCTGCGGCCCGTTCCCCAGCACAGGTCGCAAACGCCAGCCGTCATCGTCATCCCGCCGGCCCCTCCGCTGGAGCCAGATGAAGACGCGTAGGCGCTGGAGCCAGACCCCCTACACCTCTTGCACGAGATCCCCTTCAAAAGCCTGGCGATAATCGCAAGGTGCTCGGCGGCTTCCAGGCCGGCGTCCCCCTGGCGCTCAAAACTCTCCTCGTCCAGCACCATTCGCTTGGCCTGCTCGCACGCGTCTTCCCACACCTTGTGCGGCGTGCTCATTCGGACGCCCCATCGCCAAGCAGCTTTTGCACCTCGGCACGCAAAGCCTCCGCTTCCCACGCCGCCGCATCACGGTCGGCTCTGGCTTGGTGAAGCAGTCGCGTCGTCTCCCAAAGCACCTGGGAAGATTGGATCGCATGCGCGATGGCGTCCTCTCGGTCCCTGAGTAGCTTGAGCACGCGATCTTTGAGGCCATCTTCGGGATCGGCAGCCTCGTCAGCCACAAACTTGATGCCGTTCGTCACTCACCGCTCCCCTTCTTTGGCGACGCCCCGTAGGCCGCCCGCTTCGCTCCGTACGATACCGCCTTCAGCGTTTCCTTGATGACCTTCGAGCAGTCGGTGCAAAGCATCAGCCTGCCGTTTTCCCTGGCCATCGAAAGAGCATGGTTGGCGTCCGAAAACACCCACTCGTCTTTGGAGGCCCTGCCACACCATGTCTTCTTGGCGGGCAGAGCGCCCCCCTTGCCCGCGTCCGAGGACACCGCTGCGCAATGGACGTGGCTTGGACGCGTATCAGTGGGCCTCTTTCTGACAATCACCCTTCTCATCGACCTTCCCTGCGCTTCCTGTCCCGGCTGACCTCAAGAACAGAGTCCTCTGCCAGCTCCCTTGCCGACAGCATCTCCGCAATCGTCTCCGGCGCGAACGGGCACTTGCCCACCCACGGCATCACGGCCACGAGCCTTGCGAGGGGCTGGTCTCTCTCTCGACGGGCGTCATCGCGCTCCGCTTTCAACTGCTCACTCATCCCCAGAAGCCTCCGGTTTCACAAACGAGGCCCTTAGCCGACGTGCCGTCGAAGAGCGCGAGTTGCGCTCGTTCGCTGAGAGCCGCGGTCTTCGTGGTGTCACGCATCCGGAGACCGAGCTGGCAGTACTCCTCAGACCGCTCGATGCACACCGAGCGAACGCCATAGCGTTCGGCGACTCGTCCCGTGGTGAGGCTCCCGCCAAACGGGTCCAAGACGACGTCGCCGCGATTCAGGCGCGACACCAGCAGCTCGGGAAGCTCGTCGGGGAACGGAGCAGTGTGTCCGTGCACGTTCTCGCCGCGAACCATCTTCATCACCGGCTGTTGCCGGAGGACGCGGCCGACCAGCTGGGCTCCGGCGTCGTCATGCTTGCCGTTGTGCTTGCCGTTGCCGTTGCTCTTCGACCCGTTGCGAGCGGGCTTTCTGAACACGAGGACATGCTCCCAGCAGTTGAACGGGGCCTGGTAGTACGGCGAGAAGTTCCCCGCATTGAAGCCCCGCTTCCCCTCGATGTCGCCTTTGTCCCAGACGACATTCCCGAGCAGGTCGAACCCGATGCGGCGGAAGAGATCGACGGTGTAAGCGGAGAGCACCATTCGCCGCTGGCCCATCGCCGAGAACACAACCGTGTTCTCGTTATCGAAGTAGTCGAACACGTTGTAGAGGTAGAGCGCGCCCGGCTTCAGCGTCCTGAACACCTCGGTGTTGATGTCGAGCATGTCGTGCAGGTGGCAGTACATGTTGGGCCACGCTGGCGGCGCTCGGCGCGGAGGAGCCGGATTGACTCAAGCACGTCCTCGACGGTTCCAGGCGGCTCATGCCAATGACCCAGCGCACGCCAGATGATCAACAGATCGCGCTCGTGGGCGTTCGCGCAGTCCGAAAGCAGAAAGCGGAGCGGCTCTTCGGATTCACGTTGTGCAGGATAAGAGGCGACGTCTTCCATCACTTGCCCTCCGGGCGACGCGATTTCATTCGCGCGGACAACATATATTCGGCCATGCGCGAATGCTTCTCGTCACGGCTGTGCTCATGAGGAACAGCTCCGAACGGGCAAATCGCGTCGAACGGCGAAAGCTCGACGTGCTCATCGGGACCGAGCGAGCGGAACCGCCCGCAGTTGACGCAGTAGTCGTCCTTGCAAGCTCCGCAGCCGCACTCGAAGTGCGAGGTCAGGTAGCACCCGCACCTTGGGCACGCGGGCTTGCAGACACTGATGTTCGCCGTGCGAGTCATTCCACGACCTCCCAATCGTCAGAGAGCAGATCAGCCTGGGAGGCAAGCCATCCCGGCTGCATCGTGCTCTCCGCGGTCTTCATGCCGATGCACGACTGCATACGAAATCCGCCCGCTGTACTCGTGTGCATCGCGTTACCCGGATGGATCAGGACGATCCACATGCCTTTTCCGTTCCACCCGAGCCGCGCGACGCGACGTCCGTTCTTGAGAGCGTCCAGAGCCCTGCCGAAGTCCATCACTTGTCCCCTTTTTCGAGGGACGCAGCCGCGAACCCCCGGTAGTACCCGTCAAGCTGCTTGGCAGACGGGTCGTCCAACGATCCGGCGACCATATCGAACCCATCCGCGATCGCGCGCAGCGCGGCGCGCAGACGGTCGGTCTCGACGCGATCTGCATCGTGCTGCCGCGTCGACTCCTTGAGTCTCGCTTCGAGCATGAGCGCCTGTCGCTTGTGATGGTCGATCTCGCTCCGCGCCTCATAGAGATCGCGAGACGCTCGATCAAGGCACTCGTTGAGGCTCGCGAGGTCTTCGCGCCACGCCGCCGGAAGCTCGGCGTCGAGCTTTGCCTTGAGTTCGTCGCGCTCGCAACCGGTCGGCGGCTCCTCGCACGCCATCGACATGGACTCCTCCATGCTCTCGATGCGCGCCCTGAGCCGCGCCTGCTCGGCGCGCAGCAGGTCAATCTCGCCGAAGATAGAGGTGACGTAGCCTTCGAGCAGGCTGGCGTCTCCAAGGTAGGCCGCGTCAGCCGCGTGCCCCATGAACTCGTCGCGCGTCATCCGTCGTAATCCTCGTCATCGCGCAGCCACGCGCGCCCGTCGTCCACGATCACTTCGAGCGGCGCACCGCACGCGCAGACGCCCGTGTCGCCCTCTTCCCACGTCGGATGCCCGCCGGGGTGTCTGGGAGGATAGGGCGGCATTTCCTTGCACGGATCGCCGCACCTCGGGCAGTCGAGGAGATTCCGCCAGCCGTCTTCGGTGTAGAGGATCATCCCTCGTGCTCCCCCTGTTCGATGCAGTTGGCGATGGCGAGGGATGAAAGCATGAGGTGTTTCGCCCTAATCCATGCGACGATCCTCTGGCGCTCCATAAACGCCTCGTTGTGGACCGCTTGCTCCGCGTCGGCCTCAGCGTGCGCGAGGCGGGCTTTGAGTTCGTCACGAAGGAAATCGCGATCTTTGACGAGCTGCTGCACTTCGGCGGAAAGCGCTCGTTGCGCTTCGTCCCGTGCCCGGCATGCCTCCAAGTAGAGGCGCATGGCCTGGTCTCGCTCGCCCTTTGCTTGAGCAAGCCGCTTGTAGAACTCGTCCTCGTTCATCGGTCGCTCCTTGCGAGGCGCGTGAACAGCACGGTCGTGCAGTTGAGCCCGTCGTTGTTCAGGGGCCCCGCGTAGACCCGCCCGATTTCCAACAGCCGGTTGAGGACCAGCTCGCGGTCGTTCTCCGTCTGCTCACGGCAGAAGGCGTACGTGTACGCCTCCATGTGAGGACCGCTCGCGGCGTCGCGCATGAAGCCGCATCCCGAAACCAGAGCCGTTGCGGCGAAAGCCCACTTCTTCATGTTGTCCCCCACCTGTCCGTTCAGTTCGACTTGATGTCGCGGTCGATCCACGCGCGCAGAGCGTCGCGCTGCGCCCTGGTGTCCTTGAGGTCTTCGGCCAGCATGGCGACCTCGCGCTTCAACTCGTCCATCATCCGATGGGCCTCGTCCAACTCTTTCTGGGCGGCGGCCATGGCTTGCTGTAGACTGACGCCCTGTTCCGGCTTGTGCTCCATGCGGTCGAAGACGCCACGGACCACGGAGTAGTCGCCTGTCTGAAGGGCCATGCGAACGAGGGCTTCGATGTTTGTCGCGTCGGTTGAATCCATGTCGAGCACCATTACACACGAGCGCCCAGGCGCATCTCATGTACTGTGAGTTGTCTCATTTGTATCATTGTCAATAAGGTTCATTACCATCACCGATAGAACTAGGTTATAGCAGGTAGAGGTCCAGGTGTCCGACCAAAGCAGTAAAAAGTCGAACAGGAGCCCCGTTGGTCGTCCAAGGGTGCCAGAGACACCTCACATCCCGCCGACGGGAAGCGAAAGGGCGTCGGGGTCGGTTGCCCGGTGCAAGGGAACGTGCGGACTGGAATGGGGCTTCAAGTCCCTGACCAGCGGCAGATGCCCGAACTGCCTCAGGGGGTGGTACCGGGAGCGGGCTTACGAGTGGAGGGCCAGGCAAATCCCGGGTTTCAACCGGAAAATGCTAGAAGAGGCGCTCGAATCGCAGGACAACAAGTGCGCCGTGTGCTCGGTCGAGTTCGATGCGGCCACGGTTGAGCGTCGTCCTCAGATGGACCGCGACCCTGGCACCGGATATTTCCGCGCGATGCTCTGTCGCCGGTGCGGATTCACGGTGACCTGGGGGCAGAACGACCCCGACAGGCTGCGAAAGGCCGCCGACTACGTCGAGGACCAGGCCGAACGGTCCGCCAGGATGCCGCCTCCGTCGAAGGCGCTGTCCACGAACATGTCGCAGGGCAGGAAAAGCTCGGAGTTCTATGTCACCGACGCTGGAGAGAGCATCCCCATGAAGGAGCTGACCCGCAGGATGACAGACGATCCAGAGCTGAGCGCGGAGGTCGACCGGAAGCTTATGGAGCAGATCCGGGGGCGTTGACCCGTCGCTTCGCCCGACATACAACGAGGTCAGCCATGCCGCGCAAGCTTCAACCAAACGACCGTGGATTCCGATGGAATCGCGGAACGAAGGTCTACCACGCCACCTTGGCGCTCGATGCGGTGCTGTCCGAGGGGCTGAAGTCTCGTCGAGACCTATCGGAGCGAGTTCAGGCCACGGGCGGCGGCCCCGATGAGGCGATCAGCTTCACGACGGACATCAGGGTCGCCCGCGCGATCTGCGTGGGCCTCGTTACCCTAGCCAAGATCGCAAAAGGTCAGATGCTCCTCGGCGACCTGGTCATCTCGGCGAGCAACGTCGCGCCGGAAGCGACGCGGTTGACCCTTGCTGACATGAAGCTGCGGGAGATCGACATTGTCAACCGAGACCGCGGCCTCTTCCCCTTCTCCAGCAGCGCATGGTCCGCCGGGGAGAAGGTGGACGTCGACCTCGCGGTGGCTGAGATCGCGGCAGATCCTGCATCTTTTGAGGACGTGAAGACCGACTCGATGAACGACGGCGCTCCGTATGCCGTTTCAGGATGGTCCAAGGCCGAGGCGCTCAAGAAGATCTTGCGCCAGCCAGACCAGTTCAACCCGCGCTCCACCGCCAAGATCGGGTTCGAGTTCTACAAGAGGCACTGGCTACCCTACGCCTTCTGGGACAAGGCCGCCTACAACCCCGACTTCATCGGCACCTCCGCAAGCAAGATGGCGGAGGTCGACGAGTCTCAGATCGGCATTCTGGTCGCCACGCTCGATGCGGACTGGGTCTGCACAGAGAGCAAGGCGGCCGAGCAGATGGGCTACTACGATGAAGCCCAAAGCATCCGCTGGGATATCGGAGACTGGGCGCACGATTGCGAGCACGCCCTTCGTTTCGGGCACAGGGTTCGGACCATCCCTCGCGGCACCGGATGGGAGCAGCCGGACCCCAAAGACACCGTCTACTACGTCTGGAACCTGTCAGAGCCGCGGGTTTACGACAGCGGCATGATCCGGGGACTGAAGCTTGAAGAGGAGGCCGACGACGCGCTCTCCAAATGCGAGCAGGCTTGGTACAAGAACGGCATCGAGCTGCAAGCCCCTCCGATCGCCCACCCTTGGTTCACGGAAGAAGCGCCGTACATGCGGTGAGATGGAGATGACGTGTCGGATGAATCCGGTTTTTCTGTCGTAGACGAAGGAGACGAGCTGTCAGTACACGCGGCTGACCTCGGCTTTGCATCGTTTCTGTACGGGTCGACAAGACACGTTGTCGAGACGCTGCTCGCTGCGGAGCGCGCTGAGACGGCCGAGTGGGCAGCGGACGCTGGAGACGAATCAATTGCATGGCTGACCGGGATCGAGGTCGTGCCAGGCCAAAGGCGCTTGGGCCTCGGAAGCGAGATGCTGGTGCGCGGCCTTGAAGAGCTGGAGCAGAGGGGCGTGGCTCTCGTGTTCTTGAACTCGATGCCCGACTTGGGCTACGAGCGGAAGCTTCCGGCGTGGTATCGAAAGCACGGGTTCCGATCTGCCGGCAAGATGGACGGGACGACCGTTTACTTCCAGCATCTCTCGGGAGAATAGGGACCCCGGCCAAGTTTGTCTTGCCATCTTGATCGAGGGGTGATCTAACGTGGACGTGCGGCGCGACACGACGGCAGAGGCAACGATCGTTGCCAAGTACGCTACGATGGAAGGCCTTCTCGACGAGCGAGGGCGCCGAGTTCGATGCGATTTCCGATCTGGTCTACCCTCGCGATGCTGCCGACCACGTGGCTGCTGACGATCAACGCCAGCGCGCTGGCTTTGGTCTACTGCGCCAGCATGATGTTCACCTTCGCGTATCACGCGAGCGGAGAGCAGCAGTGGCGTCGAATCGACCATGTTTTCGCCTACGGGGTGATCGGCTCCAATGCTTGGATGGCCTTCGAGACGCACAGTTTCGCATGGACGGCCGCGGCGCTGGCCATGGTGGTGATCTCCTTGCGGTTCTACCACCTGGCCAAGACTCGACCTGACCTGTACGACTGGTGGCACGGCTGGTGGCACCTTGCTGCGGGGGCGGCAGGCTGGTGCTTCGCGTGCGGCTACTTGTCGTGATCAGCGCAGCAGCCTTTCGAGCGCGACCATAGGCTCCAGGATGCCTGGAACGAGGTCGAACTTGACGGCTTGCTTGATGGGCACCCATCGCATGTCGCTGCTCTCCCACGTCATCTTCAGATCGCCGGTCCATCGGCGGCTGACGTAGAGGTGCAAGGTGCCCCAGTCGTGGTGAGTCACCGAGAGGATGGAAAGCCCGCGCGGCGTGACCGACACCTCCTCTTGCGCTTCCCTTACGGCTGCTTCGATGGGCGTCTCGCCGGGGTCGACCGTGCCACCTGGCAGGTTCCACTTGCCTGGCATCCACGGCGCGGTCATCCCCCGCTTTAGCAGGAGGACCTCGTTTCTGTCGTTGACGAGGAACACGGCTGCGCCGCCGCCGACCGCGTTGCGAGTCACCAGCGGTTGCAATGGCTTACCTGTGTTTTCAGGGGCATTCCGCGGTCGCCATTGCGTGGCTTCAAATCAGCGGATGACGCGCAGCTTCCGGCCGTCCGCCCCACGGACCATGCTGTCGGGGGCGAGCTTCCAGTAGTTGCAGCAGCCGTAGGTCTTCACGGGCACCTTGAGGCCCATGCAGAAGCCGTCCTTGTCGCCAAGGTACTGGAGCTTCGAGCAAGTGCCGCAGAAGTATCCGGGGCCCGCGCTCGCGAAGCCCTCGACCTGTACGTATCCGGCGCCGTCCTTGATCTGCTTTTCGGTCTGCATGGGCCCCCGCGTTGGCTCAGCGACGCCGACGGCGTCCGTGTTTGTTGAGGCGCAGCGACAGGCCGGCGCCGCCGGGGCCGACGTTGAGGAACGAGCCGCCCATGCCTCCGCCGCCGCCGCCGAAGCTCAGGATGGGGAACTTGTACGCCAGGTACCCTAGGCCGCCACCGATGGCCAGAGCGCCAAGGCCAATTGCCATGGCCGTGCTGTCAGACATCGGCGTCGAAGTGGTGGTCGTGGTGGTCGAAGTGAACTGGCCCAGGCTGGGCGAGTTGAAGTAGCTCACGAGTGCCTCCGATGGCGACGGCGGTTCTTCTTGAAGATGTGCTCGGTCAGGAGCCGATGCTGGCCCATGACGTTGCCGACAATCGCCATGACGATGCCGCCGATGACGCCGCCGAACAGCACCGTCTTGGCTCCACCTGACATCTCAGGGGCGGGCGCAGCGGCGGGCGGGGCAGTGGCAGGCGCGACCTGGCCGAAACCGTTCATCACGATGAAGCGGGAGTCCAAGGACCTCCCACGGGTCGATAGGTGTTGCATCGCCGTGACAGTATCACAGGTGAAAGTAGAGCGCCAGGCTCGGCGCCTAATCCACCGACAGCACCTTCACCGGAAGGTAGGCGTTGTCAAAAATCACGTACTCGTCCCCACCTGGCGAGTAGCCATCGATGTGGAAGGCGCTGTACCCATGGCGCTCTGCAATCGCGGAGATGTCCGATAGGTCAAGCTCGGTGCCGAGGATGCGCTCCACCTCGGCATCGCGAAACGCTTCGGCGTTCTCGACGATGCTATCCATGAGGGCTTTGATGCTGTCGGCAACTTGCTCGTCGAGACCTCCTTCGACAGCCTCTCCGAGGGGCTCTTCGCAGGCCTCGGTGGCCATCCAGTTGCCTTGGCGTAGCTCATCCATTGTGCCCTTGAAGCACTGCTCCACCAGCGGTCGCGTTTCCGTCGGCAACCGCCTCGCCTGCTCCAGCAGCTCGGGCGTCAGCTTCCATCTGTCCAGGGCCTGCACGCCGAGAGCGTCCTTGACCTCTCCCTCGCAGTCTTCGAGCACAGAGTAGCGGTGCAGCTCGCCTGTCTTCCTGTCCTTGATATTGAACGAGAAGGGAGATGACCCCGGCGTGTAGATCACCAGCGATTGGCCGCACTCGTACGTGTCCGGCCCGATCTGGGCGACCAGCTCATCGGGCACTGGCGAGACCACGGAGTGGATGTGCTTGCCGAAGACCGACGCGAAGTCAGGGTCGGACGTTAGGTAGAGGCCGTACCCCAGCGAACCCGTGTAGCCAGGATCGTTGCCGTCTAGCTCCTCAAGCTCCTCGCTTGAGCCGTGGTACATCACGCTGGGGTCGGCCATAGGTCTCCTAATATCCGCCTGACTTGAACCAGCCCTGGCCGTTCAGGACAAACGAGGTCTGCCCGATGAGGCGGTTGGGCTCACCGTCGCAGCCTTCGGTGGGGCACTCTCTGAGAGGCGGGTCTGAGATCTTCCGCTTCTTCTCGAACTCGACCTTGCACTTGGGACATTCGTAGGGGTACGTCGGCATGATCGAGGTGTAGCTTGGTCAGTCGACCTTCACTGCGCCAGCGGCGATGGGGTCGAAGCCTTGGGGCCAGACGGTTTTGTCGTTCCACTCCGCGCCCTTCAGGTTGGCCCCGGTCAGGTCGGCATTGCGAAGGTCGGCATCGATCTCCCCGCCTGGAACATCTCACGCATCGCCCCCCGCGACGCTGACGCTTCCTCGGACGCCTGAGCGTAGGACGCTTCTTCGATTTCTCGCCACGGCTCATCGATGCCGATGGTGTTGAAGATGACGCTCAATGTATCGAGCACCACCCACGGCTGCTTCTCACCGTAGAGCTTCTGGATGTACTTGAGACGGTCGATGGGCGGGTTCTGGGTCAGCATCACTCGCCCTCCGTCTCAAACTTGGCGCCCTTCGGCATCTTTACCGGGAACGGGCTTTCTTTTGGCAGAAGTCCAGGGAACGCCTGCTCTAGCGCAACGCTGGAGGTGCCGTGGTACTCGATCTGAGCGGCTGGGTCGGCGCCTGCCGAGTAGACGACGCGCTCAACCACGTTGCCATCGCTGGTCACATCGTCGAGCGTCCAGACCTGCCATCCAGCACCTTCCAAGCGCTCGATGTCGGCCTCCGCGTCATCGTCGTCGGGAGGGTACACAACCTCGTACCACCAGGGCTTGACGGCAGTGACCTGAACCACGCGGTCAAGATCGAAATCGTCCATGAACCTGGTCTGATCGACGAGAATCATCAGGACGCGAGATGGAATCTTGCCCGATGACACCCAGTCCGAGATGACGCTGTCCGGCTCGATCCCGGCCTCGCCGGCGTACAACTCCACTGCTTTCATCGGGAAGTTGCCCATCCGCTCGAACAGGAAGTCCGACGGGTGGTCCCCGACGCCAAGCTCGCTCATGAAGTCGTCGTTTTGCTCCATCGCGAGCAAGTCAGCGAACGTCTTGCCTTCCGACAGGCTCTTTGCCACGCCCCGGCGAAAGCCATCGTCCTTGAAGGTGTAGCCAGCCTGGATCATGGCATCGGCGTCCGGCAGAGGCACCAGCCCCCGCACATCGAGCGCGACGACCACAGGGTAGCCCTTGTTGGCGAGGTGATCCCACGTCGCAATCGCGTAGGCAGCCGCAATCTGCTTGTCGGTCGTCGTGTGAACCCCGGAGAAATACTCCTCGGGGAGTCCGAACTTCTTTTGCGGCTGGTGAAAGCTCTGCGGTGGCTTGGCCAGCAACGGGTTGCGACGCATGCCGCGGAGCTTACAACGGCAAGGGCCCGGAGCCAAGGCAAGAAGCCCAGCGGCGCGCACCGGAGGGGCGCCGTTGGGCTCCGTGACGGTCGGGCAGACTCAGCGGCGCGAGGTCTTGCGCTTCGAGGTCTTCTTACGCTTCGACGACATCAGGCTCGATTCGAGCCGGCCACGACGCTCGGGAGCGGACTTCTTCGAGGTGCGCTTCTTCGAGGCAACCTTCTTGGAGGTGGCCTTCTTGGAGGTGCGCTTCTTGGAGGTGGCCTTCTTGGAGGTGCGCTTCTTCGAGGTCTTGCGCTTGGAAGCCCGCTCTGCCTTGCGCGAGGCGGCCTCCGCGAGCTGATCAACGCGAGCGAATAGACGCATCAGTTCCTGCATGCGAGAGATCAAGCTATCTTTCGAGGGCAACTTCTTCTTTGCCACCGTCTTGCTCCATTCAAGGCGTCCGCAAGATGCGGCGCTCGGAGGCCCACCGTATCACAAAAGAGTCACGCATCAAACTCGGGGTCACACGATGAGCGCGTGCTGCGACCAGAAGTCCCTGGCCTCGGCCACGCCTTCCCAGTTCGGGATGGTCGTGTCCCCGGGTTCCCTCGGAGAGGCGGCTCCACCGTAGGCCGTGTAGAGGACCAAGCCCTCGTGGCCTCCTGTCGGACCGGCAAACACCGTCACCATGCGGACGCGCGGCTTGTCCCTGGAGTCCTTGAACACTCGGCTGGCGCACTTCCGGTTTCCACGGATGATGTACTTGACCTCCGACTCGTCCACGGGCGGCTCTCCCACGGACGGGCCGACGAGCGCGCTCTCCACGGTGCCAAGCTCAGGCGGGAGCATCAGGGTCTCGATGAAGAACGAGTTGCGGTCTGCCACCTGCCCAAGCACCCATTCAAGCTGCTCGGCGGTGAGCCCGTGGTCCACGTGACTCTCGGGGATGACCTTCACAGGATTCATGGCAAGGTGACGTCGCCTGCTGGATTTCCTGTCAGGCCGCTTGCTGGTGCGCTTCATCCCGCAAGATTGCTCCGCCTCAAGAGGACGGTCAACGCTCTCGTTGACTTCCTCCGCGGCGGTGATTACATCCGACACACCAGCCAGGAGATCCCGTTGAGCGAGAACAAGAACCAGGCGCCCCGACGCAAAAAGAAGATCGGGGCCCGCCTGCCCGGACTGCGCCTGCCCAAGTGGGCATCCGAAGTCGAGACCGACACCTACAAGCGTTTGCGAGCGGCCGTCGCTGCTGCTGGAAACGAGAAGACTTGGTTGGACGCAGCATTGGAGCTTGCCCGCTATGCCAGGGACAACTTCGGCATGGATGCGGCGGACGCGCTGTGGACCGCGCTTTGGAACTACAACGCGACCCTTCCCGGTGCCAACGCCGCAGTCGTGACGTGCCCCAACTGCGGCAACCGAGACATGGATCTGATGCTCGTGGAGCGCGTCGAGATTCGCCACGCCAAGCTCACTCGCGCTGTCCGAGAGGAGAGCAAGCCAACCCAGGGCGTGTTCCAAAACTTCTTCAAGGACATCGAGCCGAAATACCCCGACTCGGCCCCCGTGACCAAGGGCGTCATCTGGCCCGAGGGATGCCGGCACCAGGAGCTTCGAGTCCGCTGCGCCGTCTGCGATGAGGCATGGGAAGGGCTCGACGAGGTCGACTTCGACCCCGGCTACAGCGGCAGCCCAGACCCGATGGAACCGAGGGCCACGCCCAAGACGATGCTGAACTAGCTATTGACCGAAGTTGATGCCCTCCCAGGGGCGCTCTGCGTCCTCCCCGAACTCTGTCTTGTACCTCGGGGCATCCATGATGACGAAGGTCTTCATGTCCTCCATCAGCACGCCAGGCACGATGAACACCCGTGCCTCGACGCTGCTGGTGCGGGACGCCTTTGGGATCTTCCAGCGCAGCCCCACCACGCACGGCTCCAGGTCGTACTCGCCCGTATCCAAGTTGTACGGCGCGTCGTACGGCCTGAAGTCGCTCTGGTCGCCGTCAATGACTTCAAGGCCGAGGAACTCCTTCGGCAGGCCCGTCCAGGTCTCCTTGCGGCGTCCAGCCATCGCCGCGCTCACGGGCCACGTCCTCTTGTCGTCGCTCTCCGGGTAAGGGGGCGTCTGAGGCACCCTGCTCTTAGTCCACTTGGAGTAGCCGACCATGGCAAACGTCACCGCCACGCGGCGATGATTGCTTACCACCTCGTGGTTGAGGCGCTTCAGGTTCGCGGGCGTGCCGCGATAGCTGAAGGTGAGGTCGTAGTTGCTGGTGCCGTAGCTCTTTGTCTTTGGATTCCAGGGGTTGCGAGATGCGACCTTGGTGTAGTCGTAGAACCTCACCCCCGGGAAGGACTGGACGGTCCCAGGAGAGAGCAGGGCCCAAGGGATGTCCGAGTAGACATTGAGCCGCACAAACGGGATGACACCGCTGTCGTTGCACTGCTTCTCGAAGGTCGCGATGTTCTCGACCAGCATCCGCAGGAACGCGTGGTTCTCAAAGAAGAACGACTGCGTCAGCGCGTACTTCTTGATGGTGTTGTAGCGGTCGTTGAAGTTCTGCCCGCTGAACACGAGGCACGCCTTTCTACACTCCGGCGTTGATGCGAAGCAGGTGGTGGTCCTCTTGTAGCCGGCAAACCTTGCGTCGATGTCGTTGGCGCGCTTGATCCCATAGTCCGGTGCTCGGCGGATAGTCTTCTTGACGTCTTGGTCTTCCTTGTCGAGTCGCCAGGACTGCGCCGGGAGCAGGCTCAGGCCGGTGGTCGCGCTCGGAGGCAGACCGGGCCTTGGGCCGCCGGCCAGCTTGTAGTTCTGGCCGAAGAAGCTCTCCGTCATGTCTTTTGGAGTTCTGTACGCTCCGATTTTAGTGACGCACTCGTCGAGCCCACGCGTGCTCTTGTGGAGCCTCTGCGTCGGGAACATGTCGACCAGCCTTCGGTGAGCCTCGGTGAGGCTCATTTTCATCACTTCCTTGTACGGGATGGGATCGAGGCGCAAGACCTTGAGGGCCCACTCGGGGTCTTTGAAGACGTCGACAGGACCTTCGTCCTTTTCTTCCGCCTCCCTGCCGCCGACGACCGGCAAGGACCGCTTGGCGTTGGCGGCCATCGGCATCGGGGCTTCGGCGTCCTTGATCAAGTCGTCGGAGCCGTCGTACCAGATCTTGGCTCGCGGCATCAGCTCCGAGGCTCGCTCCACAGCCCCGACGTATGAATCCGCAACTTCGACCACCACCCCGTCCTGGTCGATGATCGCGAACTTGTACCCGTAATCCATGGGCGCCAGCCTAGCACGATGCCGAGGGAGGGAGTCGAACCCTCACGTCCGATGGACACGCCGTCCTAAGCGGCGCGTGTCTGCCATTCCACCACCCCGGCCGCTTCACATACCAACGGGAACGAGCTTGGTTCCGCGCGCAACGCGGTGAGCCTCAGCCCAACCACGCGGGACTTCAAGCACAAATCGGTATGGACCGCCGGGCTCGATGCTGCGGTGGCTCATCGGCACCCCCTGCCTCACCGACACCACACGCCACATGGCGTCGATGAAGATGATGTCCAGAGGCAGGGGCGTGTCCTTCATCCAGAACGCGCCTGAGGCGGCACTCGGGAAGGCGAACAGCATCCCGGTACCGGCGGGCAGCGAGCGGACGCCCATGAGGCCCTGGGCAATCTCGTCGGGCGTCGAGGCGACGCAGACGCGCACCGAGCCTGCCCCCGGCACCATCACAGACGGCGGCGTGTAGCTCATCGTCGGCTCAGCGGCTTGTACGGCTCATCGAACGAGCGGTTCGGCGTGAAGCGGCGCCGGCTGTTCTTGGCAAGCTCTCTGGCCGCGTCGAAGTCGTTCACGCTTGTTGGGTTGACGCCGATGTCGGTGAAGACTTGCTTCCAGAAGGTCACCTCTTCGGGGAACTTGAAGTTCGTACCGGATTCGTGCTTGCTGGCGTAGCCTGGGGTGCGGTTGGTTGCGCCCTTGATCTGCTTGATGGCCTGGCCTCGGTCGAAACGTGCCAGCTCAGCCGGCGTTGTACCCAGGCGCTCCAGCTCCGCGCGACTTCGTGGCTCCTCGACCACGCTGTAGAACGACGAGTCTACCTCAAGCGTGAAGCGAGGCTTGTCGTTTCTGTCTCGCAAGCTCCAAATCTCAATCCTGCCGTCGACCACGGCCTTGATGTAGCCCATGCCTTTGTCGCCTACGCAGTGCTTCATGCGCGTGCCCTCGGCCCGCAGGTCCGAGGAGCGCAGCTTGATGAGCCGCCAGGGCGCCTGCTCGATGAGGACGCCCTTGGTCACGCCCATCTGCCGAAGCTCGTCGGCGGAGAAGGTGGCGATCTCTTCTCGATCGATGCTTCCGCCGCCTTCGATGGCCTTGTAGTAGTCGCGGATTTTCTCGACGACTTCCGAGCGGTCTTCGTCGTCGTCGGCCTCCGACCACGACGCGGCTAGCTCGATGAGATCATCCCTGGTCGGGGGCGTCAAGGTCAGCTTGCTCCTGAGCTGCTCCTTTTCGTCTTGAGCCACGATCTCGACGGCTGAGCTGATGAAGCTTCGGATTGCCTCGTCAGGGTCGCGCTTGATCAACTCACGCAGGTAGTCCTTGATGATGTCGTGGCAGAACTCCTCAAAATCATTTTCTTTCGCCACGATTGAGACGGATTGGTACCCGTCAGTATGTCCGCCCTGCTCCTGGATGACGCTGGTGCCTTCTGACCAGTCGATGCTGACGCCGATATTTTCGTAGAACTCCTCGGCATACGAGGCCGGCACCATTCCACAGTTCTCAAAGAGTTGGCTCTCGTCGAGCCATACGCTCTCGCGTGGAGTGAAGCTCCACTCAAACCCGTATCCTGCCCGTCGCAGTCCCCCGTCGGATTTGAACTCGAAGATTCCGGCCTCGCCCCGACGCCGCTGATTCATCCGAGCCTGGTATGCCAGCGCCTCCTTCACGCTGTCCTCGGGGACGTGGCTTAGGTCGGGACTGCTCTGCTCCATCACCTCATCGAAAAAGTTCGAGTCGTATCGGACGATGTCTTCGATCGAATACTCCTCGGTTTCGCAATGGAGTTGGTCCAGGTCCAGCCTTGGCGCGAACTCTTCGATCTTGCTCTCGATGTCCTCGCGTAGCTCTTCGTCGCCCGCGGCAAGAGCCGCCTCAACCTGATCTCTTGAAGTGGCATCGCTCAGCAGCATCACATCCTCCATTCCCAGCCGGGACCAAGCGGCAGGTTGTCATACCGGGGGTCGACAATTAACAGACCTCGGTCTAGCGGGATGAGCCTGGCCGAGTAGCGTCCGGTGAGCGTCACAAGCTCGCGTTGAACGCCAGCGGCACGGGGCTGGATGCGGAGGAAGGCGGATTCAGGGAAGCAGATCTTCCCATCCGCATCCACCGTCTTCACGGGAGGCGCAGCGCCGAGGTACCTGTAGGTCACCCGGCGATGGTATCAGAATCGATCGCTTGCGCGAGCCTGTCAGTCGCCTTGACCTCGCAGGGGATGGCTGCACAATCAATCGGAGACAACTCCCGCGGGTGATCTCGTCACCCTGCATCGGAGGCCCCGACTCCACCTGCCAGGGTGGGATCGGGGCCGTCTCATTTTTGGCGGTCAGAGTCCTGCTCGACATGCCGGCAGCATGCGGGGCAAGTGGGCCTTCGTCGCTCAAATCCGAGCTTGAAGTCCGCCCAGACCGAGCAGCTCGTGAAACAGCCCCCGCGCAAAATCTGGGGCGGAGTGGCCTGCTCCTGGGTCAGGTGCCACTCCTCTCCAAGCTTGACGCATTGGTAGTCAATCACGGGCCGCGCCCATCCGAGGTCGCCTGGACCGCTCTGATCATCGTGTTCGGAACGACTCGCCGCATCTTCCTGATGGGCGGCTCGCCCTCGTCACGGAACACGTTGATCAGGGTTCCTGGCGCGACTTCGTACTCGATGGTCGCGGTGCCGTGAACGAAGTCGACCTCAAGCACATCAGCTTCGATCGGCTCAAAGAGCGGAGCGCAGTAGAGGAACTTCAACGGCGCCTCCCGCTGCCCTGGGTGAGCCATGCCGGAATCATCGGCTCCATCTTGGATTCGATGCCCAGCTCGACCAAGCGCTTTCGCTCGGCAAGCGCCTCAGCAAACGTCAGAGACGTCCGGTGGCGCTCCTGGCCATCCGGCGTTTTCCATACAATCTTCATGTCCCTCTTGTCGAACAAGCTCGCCATCGGTCGCTCCATGACTGGTCGTTGGCGTCGAGTGTGTCGCAAGTACATTGGTCGCGCAAGGGGGTCGATGGGTTGTCTTTGCAATCGCCGCTAGGCGCTCAGGTCCACCAGCCGTATCGGGTGGACCACTCGGCCATGACAGCGCGCTGGGCAGAGTCGGTGCTCTGCTCGGACCAAATGGCAGCGCCATTGAAGGCTGCCGGGGGTCCGCCAAGGATTCGCTGGATGTCGCCGTTGAGCTGAGCCGCTCCGGTTCCGGGGGACGTGGTGTCGTAGGTCGCCATCGAGGGCACGAGCGTCGGGAGCAGCTTCGTCCACTCGCTGACAGACTGGTCGACGCCCTCCTGAGTGCCTGCTGTGTTGTAGAGCATCGGCGAGCCCCAGTCGGCCTTCTTGAACAGGTCCCACGCCAGCGTCGGGTGGTAGGAGGGGATGGGGTAGCTGACCATTCCCAGCGTCCGGTTGTTGCTGAGACCTGCCTTGGTGGTGGAGATGAGCGCATCGAGCGCCTCGGGGTGGCCCTTGTAGGACGCCTCGATGTCCAGCATCACGCCGCCCGCGCCAATGGCCATGCAGTAGTTCAGAGCCTGGTTGGCCGCCGCGGTGCTCTGCGCCACGCTCGCTGCCCGCGCGTCACCGGGGAAGGTCCAGACCCACAGGTCGATTTCGGGAGACAGGACGGCCGCGTACGCCTGGATGGCCTCGATGGAGACCGTGTAGCCGTCCGACGCCTCGACCATGAACGAGACCCACTCGGCCTTGGCCTCACGGCACCGCTGAAGCAGTGCCTGCGCCGCCTCGGTGCCTCCGCTGATGCGGCGAAGGTAAAAGCCGAATCCCTGCGGGCCAATCTTCGCCTTGGGAGGTGAGGCAGTCTGAGCGTCGTACAGGGCAGAAGCCCCGATCAGCTCGCCTGGGAGTGCTGCGCACATGTCGATGGCCTCGGCCTGCGAGGCCGCCTCGACCGTGAAGGCTTCGAGCTTGGTGGAGGAGCGCAGGACGCGGTACAGGGACATTGGTCAAGTCTACCAAAGCCGCGCGGCAATGGCAGCTTGACTGACGCGTGCGCCGCTTCGAGAAGACCGCGTCACCGACGGCGGCGCGAGGTGCGCCAGTCAGGCGTTCATTCATCGAACCTTGGGGGAACCGGGATCGTGTTGCCTCTGATCTGGCAGTCGACGGCAACGAGCCGGATGTCATTCGATGAGAATCGCATCTCGCACTCTTGCGGGATGTCCTCGCTCCGCGCGCCCTGCTTGATAGCCGCCTGCACGATGCTGAACTGGCTCGGCGAGAGATTCAGGTACTTCTTTGCAGAAGCGGTGAAGCCGACCAGGGGCATGCAGACGCCGCCGTCCCACCAGTCGTCCACGGCGAACGTAGACCGCAGACGGGTCTCGACAAACTGAGCCAGCTCGTACCTGCGCTCGGGAGTGTTCCAGCGCCGGTTCAGGTCATCCCGCTGCTCGTTGACCATCTGCTTCCAAGGGCCTCCGTGCGAGAGCGACTGGATGTCATCAGGGGGCTCTACGCCTAGCGTTGCGCACAGGTCGCCGAGGTCTTCCGACGCCCGATCCCATCCATCGGCTTCGGCATCCTCCCAGTTGTTTTCCCAGATGTCGCCGGGGAATCCTGTCCATTCGAGGGTCAAGAGCAGCACGTCCGACGCATCGCCGTCTTGGGCCGCAACGAGGAGTCCGCGCATCGACGAGAACAGCCACATGGCTCGCGAGCGGCTGATCACGAAGCTGACCCATTTGCCGCTCGGATCGCTTGGCCCTCCTCCAAGCCCCACGATCCCCGTCTCAGATCGAGACTTGAGCCCCTGCTTGAATACTCGGTCGCGGTTGGTGGTGACGTGGAAGAAGCCCGCGTCGTCTTCGGGGCAGTAGTCCTCTAGCACAGTTCCCTCGACCCAGTTGTATGGGTCGAGCAGGAACGTGGCGTCGCGAGGCGGGATCGGATTGCGGCGGGGCCGGCGCGAGGTGCGCTTCATGCCGACGAGGCTACCGCATCAACGACGGCGGCGCGAGGTGCGCTTGGAGGTGCGGCGGTTCTTGGTGATGACCGGATCTGCCGGATCGAACGTACCCTCGTTCGGCCCCGACCCAGCGATGACTTCGCCAGCCATCGCTCCGAGCCCCGACTGTTTGATGGGGCCAGCGGCGGCGGACTTCGCCTGCGTGGGACTGAACCACACGTAGAGCGTGGCCGACTTCTTACGGCCACGGCCGAAGTTGTCGTTGTAGTAGTCGACCACGTCGTGGACGATTAGTCCGTCAGCGCCCTGTTCGCGGGCCTTGGCGATCCACTTTTCGGTCCCTCTCCACTCCTTGCCGCCCCAGTCGATGGAGAGCGGGCTCTGGATCGACAGGTAGAGCGGGATTACTCCTGGCTCGGCGTTCTGGTAGTCCCAGGCCCGATTCGCATCGGCGTAACTTGCCGCCATCGCGTAGCTGTCCGTCGCGAAGAAGGCGTCGCCGCGCATTGGGCTGCGCCGGAAGCCCTCGGAGAAAATGCCCCGGCCGTCGGGCGTGCCGTGGTAGACGACCAGAGGCGCATTACCCTTGCGGCGGTCCCTGACCTTGCTGTCCTTGAACCAAGCCTTAAAGGATGGCGTCTCGGTCATGCCGGGGTTCCGCAGGATGCTCAAGTCGTCGGGATCGAAGGTGCCCACGTTGTCGGTGGCCGACTTGATCTGCCGAGGGTCGAAGACAACGTACTCGTCGTATCCGTGGACCGAAACGATCACGCCGTCGATGCCCGCAGCAGCCATGCCACGGATGACGTCCTCTTCCGTAAAATAGACCTTGAACGCTGCGGAATCTGCGAGGAACAGGAACGCCCTGCTGGGGTCAGCGAGGCACTCGCGCATCAGGCGTCGATGGTCTTCCTTTGCGTCGTATCCGCTTGGGAAGCGAGTCGTCTTGATGGCAGAGAAGAACCGGCGGATCTGATCGGCCGTCATCTCGCCTCTTGTCGGCCGCTCGATTCGCAGGTAGGTGGCAATCTTGCGCCCGCTGTCGCCGTGGAAAGCCCTCAGCGTGGTGGGATCTGCGCTGAAGTAGAACCCAGGCCCGAACCTATCCATGCCAGGCGTCGCCGGTCTTTTGAACACGTCAAAGTCGCCCCGGGTGCCGTGGTACAGAACCAGCGGCTCACCGTTCTCATCAACGACCTTGCTGTCCCCGAACCAGCGGCGGAACGCCGGGTTGTCGAGCGGGCTCGGTCCGTTGCGATCCATCTCGTTTGAGGTGCCGATGATGAGCGCGTCGATGAACCGCTGGCCGCGTTGGACAGCCAGCGTCACCCGATGATGCCCATCGTGGACGTACCACACGTCTTCGCCCACCACGGGGAAGTGCCCGTCGAGGAACGGGTACTTCTCCTCGGGGTAGTCGACTTCTTCGACCTCGCCGGGGCCGTCGAGGATAACTGGAGGCAGCTCGTAGCCCTCGTCCTCAAGCTCGGCCAGCTCGTCGATGCGCTCTTGGCGGATGGGGTTGATGAAGGGGGATGCGATCTGACTCACCGGCACGCGCTGGATAGCGAAACCCCGCGCGTACTGCGGGATCTGCCCGTACTCCTCGTCCCACGGAGGGTTTTTCGACATCGCAGACGAGCGGACCCACGCGGCGCCCGATCCACTCTGATCTTTGCTGGCCTCGATGGGTCCATAATCTGCGATTGCCGCGGAAAGCAGCTTGGAGGCCACCCCCGTCCGCCTGAAGGAAGGAACCACGTACACGTTCGCTGCGATGGGCGCTTGGCCTGTTCGCTCCACAATCTGCAACGCTCCGATCGGCTCTCCATCCGCGTACATCACGTACCTGACGCTACGACCGAAATAAGAGTGCTCGCCCAGGAACTTGGCGATGCCGCGGGCCACAGGGCGGCCCTTCTCTTTTCCGATCTGAGCCACACCGCTCGGGCGACCGACAAGGTACTCAAGTCCTTCGTTGTACTCTTCGCTCATCGGTCTGACCGCTTTAGGTTCTGCTCCCAGAACTCGTACCCCTTGAGGTACATGTCGACAGGCACGCCGTTGACGCCTACCAGGAACTCGGCGGGCACGGCCTTCCAGATGGCCACCACGCCACCAGGGCGCGGCGGGTCGTACAGCCCACGCCCGTGCCGGAAAGAGGCCCCCACGGCGCCTCCCCAGCCTTCCCAATCGTGGGGCACATCAAACACGACCCATGACGTGTACTTGTTGTAGCGCGCTCCAGGGTCGCTCGGATCGAACGCGACGAAGAACACCAGATCTGGCGCTTCGCTGTATTGGCCCACGCCACGGGGTGAGGCGACGAGGCCCTTGGCGATGATCGAGGAGAGCACGTCGGACTCGGACTTCATGCCCTCGGGCAGCTTCAAGATGCTGTGAACCAGCCTCGTTGCGTTCGACGGCACCGGAGGCAGAAGAGCGTTCTCTTGCTGCGCATCCATGGCGCCTCGGAGCGCATCGATCATCTTGGTGTTGTCGAAAAGCTCGTCCTCGGTTAGCCCGAAGACGGGAGCGATGCGCTCGATAAGGTCAAGCGACTGCATCAGGTCGCCCTCGCCTGCCTGCCAGCCGGCGAAGATGGAAGCGAGGGTGTCGCGGGCGTCGATGTCGATGCTTGCCTGATCAGTCACGGTGGCTCTTGTTCGGGACGATCCGGCGCACATTCAAGCCAGAATCCCACGTTCGGAAAGGAAAATCCTTCAAAGGCTCCAGAGGACTGACCGTGTACTTCTTCGGCAGGTCGTCGTAGAAGCTCTTGGGCGGAGTTCCGCCAATCCGCTTGCGGCTGACGAAGTCGGGCACGAGAACCTGGCGGTACCGGTTCGCGAACGCCCACTCGACCACGATGTTCAGCGCATCCGAGGCGAACGTGGGGAAGTACATCTCGCGGAGCAGCTTTTGGACTGACTCTGGCTCATCAATAAGCCTGAACTCCATCCACGGCCTGTCAGACTGGATTTCGACGATCACCAGGCCAGTCGGCGGAGAGACCGCCATTCGCACCCATCCGATGGCGTACTTGACCCTCTCGTCAGGATGGCCGTCTTGTTTGAAGAATGCGTTGTGCAGGTTGTTCGTGACGTACTCGCGAGCGTCGTCAAGGTTTACGCGCCACGGCTTTTCAGTCGCCTGCCGCATGGCCTCTTCCGTCACCTCATCGATGACAGCGTTCGGCACGGCCAGCACGAGCACGTCCTCTGTTTGAGGTCCGAGCATCTGCGTGCCGTGACCGGAGTGGTAGGTGATGCCGCCGAATACGTCGTACCGAGCGGGCGACAGCGACTCGAAGCTCATTTCGACCAGCGCCTCGTCGGTCGCCGGAGGGGAGATGCGGAGCACCTCTTTGGTGACGGGATGCTCAAGCAGGTCCGGCCTGTGCTCGGAGACCAGCTTCTTCGTCAGCTTGCCGTCCTTTGACTTCAGGTTTGCGATGCGTGCCAGCTTGCTCAAGGCCCACGACCTGGCGGTCCCTGGCTGGAAGTCACTCAGGATGAGTTCCGGCGTGCCGACGGTGAGATCGTTTGGGCGGGCGCCCCACCATCCCGCGATCGGAGACGGCGTGTATGTCTCGCGAAGGCCAGCGGGCACGGGGAACTGTTCTTGACGGAAGCCTTCCTGCTCGTCGTCATCTTCATCATCCGGCGGTGCATCGCCATCTTCGTCTTCGCTTAGATCGTCGACAATCGTGAATCCGACGCGCGGTTCATCGCCAATGCCCTCGCGCCGCTGGCGGCTCTCGGCAGTAAAAGAGACTCCAGCGCCTTGCCGGACAACGGAGCGCGGTGGAAGGCGGGCTCCGCTTGGAACGTGGGACACGGCTCCGATGGTCGACTGAGCGCCGATCACGCATCCCGAGCCGACCTCGGCGCCATCGCCGATGGTCGTCATGTCCCCGATCTGAGCATCCTCTCCGACGTATGCTTCAGCCCCCACATCGACGCCCATGCCAATGGACGCGTCTTGGCCGATATCGCCGCGGATGTCTGCGTGAGCCTCGATGCGGGCCCCGTCGTGAATCACGCCTTGCAGAATCGCGGCGATCGCCACCACGCCATCGCCGATGGTGCAGGGCTCCACGATGACACACTGTTCGAGACGGGAGTGGCCGATCGACACGTTGCCGTTCGGCGCGATGATGACGCACCGGTCAAGCTCGGCGCCCCATGAGACCTCTGCTGAGCCTTCGATGCGCTCCTCGAAGGGCATGGAGTATCGGCGGTTCCAAGCGGGGTCTCGCTTGCGGAAGTCTTCGATGGGGTTGCGGCGTGTCATGGTCAGCGTGCCTCTCTGCTCGTCCGGCGCTTCCGGTTCTTCTCGATGCCGCGAGAGCTGAGCCAGTCGAGGACATCCTGAAGGTCGGTCGACTCGTTGACATCCATGCCCTCGGTTTCTTCGGGCGAGATGCCGCGATCGATCAGCCTGCGCACCGTCTCCGGCGTGAACTCGGTGTCCGACCCGTCCGCAGCATCCTCGGTCATCCACTCGAACGCCACGTCGGGAGAGATGCCCTGCTCCGCCCACTTCTTGACGTCTTGGTAGTCGAAGGTCGGGTCGACTTCGATGAATCCGGTCGCAATCCAGTCCTCCGCAGGGAACACGAGGAGCCCCTTCGATCCCTCGCTGTCGGGGTAGAAGCCCTGGTGCCTCCACACATCGGAGATGGCTTTGCGCTTTTTGATCTGAGCTGCGCTCATCGAAGGCGGCGATACGTCTACGCCTGGGAGTGAAGCCTGACCGGCGGGCGAGAAATATGGCGCAGCGGCGGCAAGACTTGATGCGATGCGGCCGGTCTTGATCAGACCTTCCGTCCTTCGGCCACCGTCGTCCTCTTCGATGGCTCTCTGCACCGCCCACGGGAAGTCGCGGAACTCTGCTGGCGAAACGTCTTCGCCAAGCATGCTTTTGACTGACTGATACGCCGTGAAATAGACTCCTTCGTCCATCCACTCCATGAAGTCAGAGACGTTGCGAACGACCTCAAGCCACTTCGTTGCGTAGCCCTCAAGGTGCTCTTCGTCGATCCAGTCGACGTTTTTCTGTGCCCAGTCGACGATCGCTTGAATGTCAGGCGGGAGCTTCTTCACGTTCAGCGTCGCCATGAAGCTATCGACGTACTTCTTGTACTTCTCGGCAGGCGTCTTGTTCTGCTTGCCGAAGGTCTGGATGGCTTTGTTGAGGTTCTCGTTCCACTCGATCGTGACGTGCGGAAACCCCTTCGGGTCGCGGATGGAATAGAGCACCGAGTCGCTCATGCGAGCGCGACCGCAGTGCTGCATTGCATCCTTCTCTTCTTCGCAGTAGGTGCCGGGAAGTAGCTGAACGGTCCAGCCGTCGTCGAAGGTGTGGGCAATCTCGTGCTGCGTGGGAGGCTTCTTGCCGGACGAGTCGAAGTCCTCGATCGCCTCCTTCACTTCGTCGAAGCTCATCGACGTGAGGTTCGGCTTTTCCTTCTCGGCCCACTGCCCGATCGCAGTGCCGCGCGTCTTGAAGAACCGAACGGCCTCAACATACTCGCGAGCCTCTTCGATGATGTGGGGCGCAATGCGATCGCCATCGTCTCGCCGCGTGGCCTGGAGGGCAGTCACGACAGGCTTGGCCTTGTCTGCCAACTGCTTGGACATCCAAAGGAACGTGCCCTCGGACTGGTTGCGCTCCTTGAAGCCTCGTAGCTCGGAGACCATCTCGACGAGGATTGGCGTGGCTTCGGCCACCTCGTTCTTGAGTGAGGTGAAAAGCGGTTCGGTTGTCGTGTAAATGACCCTCTCGATGAGGCGGCTGGCTCGGTATGCCGAGTTGATCTCAGCAGCGTCGTCGGACATGGCGGCTTCGCCCATCGCCTTAATGGCGGCGTCGGTGACGGCCGTCTTCCAGCCGTCTTCGCCGACGGTGTGGGCGATGACGTCGATCATGGAGAACGTCACAATCGGGTACTTCGCGTACTGCTTGGCGATGTACCGAAGCCGGTCGGCCGGCGGATTCTGTTCAAGCCTGGTCATGTCCGCACCTCCTCAACCTTGCGCAGCCCCTTGATGATGTCCGACACGCGCCACGCCCACTTGTACCGCTCGTAGGGGGAGTCGAGGTCGAAATCGTCTTTGATCAGGAGGACTTCGCCGTCGTAGCCAAGGCCGTTGACCAACCGTTCGACCGGCCCACGCAGCTTCATCGGAGCGATGATGTAGGGCAGGTCGTTCACGGCCACGACCTCGGTGGCCTTGGCCTCGCAGTAGGCGTACTTGCTCGCGAAGTCGGTCATCCCCTCCGGCTTTGAGAGAACGCCGAACTTCGCCTCGGTGATGTCTCGCTTCCACAGGCGCGAGATCTTCTTGGCTGCCGCTCCGAGCTGCGCCGTGGTCTCCAAGACCCGCATCAAGATGGAGGACGTGTACCCATCCACCCACTTCTGCTGCTCTTCTGTGAACAAGGTCGGCTCTCCGGGTAGTCGTCACGATGGGTAGCGCCGGGATGATAGCTCATGTCATCATCATTGCCCATGGCTACCAAGCGTACGTCCCGTCGCCCCGTGTCCAGAAACGCCGACGGCGGCAGCCTCGCCGTGCCCCCCGATCCGGCTTTCATCGAACGCATCGAGAGCGTGGACGATCACCTTTCGACGCCGGGCCAGTATTACACGACGACCGGGCAGCAGGCGTACCTCGTCGCGCGCTCGATGACCTGGCACCCGATGGTTGAGGCCGGCGAGGAGACCTACTTCGCAGAGGGGTCCGTCTTTCACTGGACGGTGCTGGCCGATGAGAAGTCGGCCACGTCCGACGTGCTACCGGTCGAGCTTCTGAACGAGAAGGTCCAGATCGAGCAACTGTCTGATGCTGTGTCCAGGCTTGGAAAGAACGCCATGCGCCGAAACGGCGATGAAGGCGGCGAGGACTGGGGCGTCACGGAGAGCTACTTCCTCGACAAGCTGGATGCCTATGACCGATGGGAGTCGGCTTTCTGGCGCGAACTGCTGCAAAACAGCAGGGACGCCGGAGCGACGAAGATCGAGCTTTCCTCCGAGGAGACGACCTATTCAGATCCGGCGACGGGTGAAGGTCTGCCGGCGGTGCTTTGCGTCTGCCGCGACAACGGCGTCGGCATGGACAAGGAGACGCTCAAGCGCGCCTTCTTCACGCTCGGCGGCTCGATGAAGCCGGCCGGCGCGGTGGGCGGGTTTGGGGACGCCAAAGAGCTGATCCTCACGCCGTGGTACCGATACGAGGTCCGCACGCGAGGCCTGCTGGCCATCGGGCAGCACCAGCGCCTCTTCGCCCCGGGGATTCGGAGCGGTGAGCCGTTCGTTCAGGGCGTCGAGATCCGCGTATGGATGCCGGTCCACAAGAGCACGAACGACAGCTACGCCGTCGGAGTGCTTGAAAAGAGCCACCTGATCGGCATTCGGGTTACGGTCAACGGGCAGCGAGTCAGCGCCGACCTGATTGGCGGCGACAAGGTCCGCGAGCATCCGATCACGATCACCACGTTCACCGTGTCGTGGTCGGAGCGCGGGGAGGGGCGAACCCAGAGCTTCGCGTACAGCGACGAGTTCTACGAGTTCACCAATGGGCTGAGCCGCAAGGGCATCGCCTACGACACGTCCAGAGAGCAGAAGGAAGTCGGCAGGATGGAGATCTGGCGTCAGCCGCGCTCCAAGCGCAACGGCTGTTTCGTCCGAGGCTCCGGCGTGTTCATGTTCGAGAAGAGGGTCGACGCCAACATCAAGGGCGCCATCTTCGTCGACATCACCGCCCCGCCGCGCGGCGTTTTCACCCGCAAGCGTGACGCTCTCGCAGCTTCGTCCTCGGCATCAGGGTTTCTCAACGCCTACCTCGAAGAGCTTGCCGTCGATCCGATGAGCGCCCTGAAGAAGCAGCGGGCGGAGCGGGACAAGGAGCGGACGATCTACACGGGCAGTGGGCCCCTGGACGTCCGCAGTGGCGAAGGCGCAGCCGTTGCCGAAGAAGAGCGAGCCCGCCGCATGGCCAAGGCTTCCAAAGTGGGAGCCGACCTCGCATCCCGTGTCGACCTGAGCAAGTCCAAGTCGAAGAAGGGCGGCGGCGTCGAGCTAACCGACCAGCAGTTCGATGCCATCTCCAAGGGCGTCAAGGAACAGCTTGAGCGGGACCAGGAGGAAGCTGACAGGCAGCAGGAGTCGCAGGGCGGGGAGCGCGGCCCTGACCTTGTGCCGCTGCCTGAGACGTTCGATGCCGTCGCCAAGAACGTCACTTTCGTCAGCCATGAGCAGCTTGCTGGCGCGCTCCGGTTCGCGGCGTGGAAGCCCGACCTGTTCGTCTACCAGAACCTCGACAACTGGAAGATGCCCAAGGACTTCAATCCGCTGACGATGAAGCCGAAGTACCTGAAGCTCATCCGTCTGTGGTCGGAGCTGTGCAAGTACGCTCTCGTTCGGCTTGGCATGTTCAAGCCATTCGGCGTGGGCTGGATTTTCGATACGGAGCGAGACGAGTCCGGCAACGAGATGGTGCTCGGAGCGGGGTACCTGCGCGAGGCTGACACGGACTGGCTCCTGCTCAACCCGGTCAAAATCAGGCGCACGAACGCATCCTACGAGGAATACCCCGACTACTCGGTGGAGTCCGACTACTACAACCTGAGCGACGATGCGTCGATCCGAAGGCTTTGCGCTAGCGTGATCCACGAAGTCACGCACATGCAGGGCTTCGGCAAGCACGACCAGAAGTACGCGTACGCCTTGACCGACAACATCGAAATCGCGTTCGGGATGGAGAAGGCCGCCAAGAAGATCTTGACCGGCGTCAACCGCGTCGTCCGCGAAGAGGTCAAGGAGCGCAAGGCGGCCAAGGAGGTCGAGTCTCAGATCCCGTGGGACGCGCTAATCGGCAAGGCCATCATGGCGGTACGAATCGGCCACAACGCCGGGTTTTCCTATTCGTCTCCCGAGGAGATCTCCAAGGGCAAGCCCAGCGTTGCCGAGCTTGTTCGTCTGCTGAGTCAAGGGCCGTCGAAGCTCGCCGACCCGTACCGAGCCGAGCGCGTGATCAACGAAGGGGAGAGGATCTACAGCTCGTCGGACGTCAACCCGCGCGTGTTCCTGCGGCTCTACGAAGCCCTCCGTGACAAGGGCCTGCTGCCAGCCGTCTCCAACGAGCAGGCGTCCCAGTACACCAAGAAGGCGTTCATTTACGGGTTCGATCTTCCCGACCCGCGCGATCGTGGCGAGGTCGAGGTTCCCTCCAGCGTGGGCGTCTACAACGTCACCAAGCGCACCAAGGGCGGCGAAACCCAGTGGGTGCTACGCGAGGGCTACTCCGGCCTGCGAGGCAAAGAGATTGTGTCTGGCAAGCTCTGGGGTGGCGACCAGCTTGTCGATCGGTACCGCTACAACGACCACCTCTTGGCCGCGCGCCCCGACGGGCTGTGGGTTGTCTGGGCTCCCATCGAGGGCTCATCTACCGAGTACAAGGGCTTGCCTTCCGAAAAGCTGGAAAGGGTGCTCAGTATCAGTGCCTACGCTGACATCAACCTTTCAACCCAGGATAAGGCGAACTGGAACTTCTACACCTACGGCTGGAATGGCAAGATCGCGTCGCAATACTCCGGCGCTCCCGGCACGCCCTCGATGCTCTCGGCGGCCGAAGCTCAGGGCAACGCGATGACGCAGATCTCTGCGGCGATCGGCAAGACTCCACAGGCCGCTCGCATGCCCAGGGGAGCCTGGCGGTCGTCCGGGGGAGAGCACTTCTTTGGGCACGACGTCGAAGGAGAGAAGAGGGTCTCGCTCGGCGAAGTGGTCCGCGGCAATGACCGCCGCTGGCTCGCTTACATCTGGGCCGGCGGCTACTCCGATGACAATCAGGAAACCACGTGGAGCGAAGAGTACGACAGCCTGGAAGAGGCCAAGCAAGCCGTCGAACAGCAGTCGATGAAGCATCCGCTCAGGACCTGACGGCGACGGGCGCTCACCCCGCCTTCCGAGCCCACTGCTCTCTCACTTCTTGCATCTCGACCGCGTCCCTGGCGGCCCGCTCGAAGTGATTGTCGAGGTACGGCGCCCCTCCAAAGATCCACGCCACAAGCGACGCCCCCGAGTAGTTCAGCAGGGGCTGCAACAGCACAAGCAGCAGCCCGATCGACCAGTGAGCAGAAAAGCAGAGCGCCACAGCAGCCGGGATGGCCGCGATTGAGCCGGCCCTCGCCTGGGTGGTGTGCTCAAGCTCGTGCATCAGCGTCATCTCTCCCGCCGTGGGAGAGAGCATCACGCCGTAGCCCATCGAGAAGCCGGACCAGTGCTTCCACCAGGTCCTGACAGGCCAGCTATTCTCGTCGAGGCGCACAATCGCGACGCCGTCGCTGATGGTCAGGGACTTGCCCCAGGCAGCCCTGACAAAGAGCGCGAACAAGTAGCCTGCCACCACGCTGGGCAGGCAAAGAAGCATGACAAGCGCGATCCTGGCGATTCTGGGCATTCTCGAACCTTACGGAATCCAAGGGCCCAAGTCCACGCCGCGGGCTATCTACCGCGCAGCCATCGTCTCTTTGAGCCGCTGGAACAGAGAATCGAGCCTGTCGGCGGACCAGTCCTCGGGGTGCGTTCGGCAGTGCTCTGCGTACCACCTCTCCCACTCGACTGTCATCTCTCCAAGCAGGACGGTCAGGCGCCTGCGATTGTCATGGTCCACGGGATTCCTCGGTCAGCGGTCGTGTTCGTAATCATGGCCCGGCACGACGCCGCTGTCGCTGGCATTGCGAAGGTGCGGCTCGATCCAGATGACCCGGCGCAGCAGTCTTGCCTTACCGTGCGCCTGCCTGCGCCAATGCCCCCGCACGATGATGTCATGAGGCAGAGCCGCGCAAGAAAGCCGCTTGGACTTCCGTCCAACGTCCCAGGACGCGTACTGACCAGCCCGGTGGTCGAGCCTGATCTTGACCAACGTGCGCTTGGACTCGGCCGCCTCGACCGCTCCTCCCCATGTCCCCTGGCCTCCCGATGATGGCTCGATGTCGGGGCTCGGGCTCGACAAGAACAAGCAGAAGTTCGCCATGAACTGACGCAGCATGCGACAGCCCTCTTCGTACCCATAGCTGCGCCCAAGGAACCTAACGGCATCGTTCGAGGCCATGTCTCTGTGGATGGGGATGAGACGCTCGTCCACCGACTCGGCCAGCGACTCCAGCCCTTCGTACAGGCTCATGGACATGTGAGTGACGTTGTCGTCGCCCGTAGTGGCGCTGTCCTTCTTGGGTTCGCCCCAGAACACGCCGAAGAGAGACCTGCCCGACATATGCTCCCGCGAGGCCAGGTACCCGGGCACGTTGCCCTCAGACACGCCCACGAGAGTCACATCGTGATGACCCGTCGACTCGTTCTTGATGCTCAAGATCCCAGGGCTGAAGCTGATGTAGAAGCCCGGAAAAGGTAGCTGCACGTCCGACGGCTTCAGGCCCGCCACGTCGGTCAGCAGCAGGTTTTCCACCAGCGCGTCGGAGACGTTGAAGACGTTCGGCCTGGAAAGCCGGTTGGCCCTTGAGAAAACGAACGACGCGTAGAGAAGCGGCTGAACCCCAGCGACCAGCAGGCTCATGGACTCCCAGGACTCGGGCATGTGCTGCTGAGCCTGAGGAATCATGGTCGTCATGCCGGCCGCTGCGATGTCGATGGCGGCGTCCTGGTGCTTCCATTGCCGGCTGACGATGTCGGGGGGACACTCGAAGTGTTTGTCGAACCCGACGATGCTCATGCCAGAAGCCTCCCAGACACTATTCATGTACTGGAGCTGCTGCTTTCTCTGGATAGACTTTCCAGCCTTCCAGTCTCGCTCGATTTCATCGTGGGCGCGCATGATCTTACGGCGCACGCTTCGATCGTCGGTGTCGGCGAAGCACGAGAGCGGCTCCATGCCCCTGGCCTTGCGGAGAGCCTTTTCCGTGATGGTGACGAGGACTTGAGTGTCGATCTTTTCCATGTCGAGTACGTCTGATGTAACGCACCCGCTGGAGAGCGCAAGGGCCTTGCGCTCTCATCGTCTCACGGAGCTTCTTTTCGTTCGCTGAGCCACGACTGATACGCGTCGGACTCGATGGAGCCATCGTCTTTGGTCCGGCTCCACAGGCGGCGCTCGCCGTGCCGGTGGTTCTGCTCGACGCTCATCCCGGCTGCGGTGGCCAGGACGTGCAGAGCCTCGTGGACGCAGAGAGAGCCGTGGGCGACGCGGATGAAGGACTCGCGGATGTAGAAGATGGGGCATCCGCTGCCGATGCGCTGAGGCGTGCGGGTCTGAAGCGCGTTGGCGTGGTCGGCGATGGCAGCCGTGCCGTCGAGCTGATCGAACAGCCGCGGCGACAGGAACACGACGCGGACTTCACGAAGCTCGTGGTGGGCGTTGGCCCTGGTCGAAAACGGCGCGTCTGCTGGGTCCAACTGAGCCCTGGCCCAGGCTTCTGCCGCCTTCAGCACGGCGGCGTGGCAGTCCGAGGCCAGGTCCGCATCAACCTCCCTGTCCGGGTCGCCTGGAGAGCCGGAGAAGGGGTCTTTAGCCCAGAGCACGTGAAGGGTGATCCCGTCGCTGGTGACGGTTTGGGAGCTTCCACGAGGCAGGCGGGGAGTGAACCCGGTTGCTAGAAGCCAGACGATTCCGGCCACCGCGAGAGCGGCGGCGGCGACCAGGATGACAAGAGCGGGTAGGGGCATGGTTTCCTCAGACTGGTTTGTCCCAGCTACTGAACTCGGACCTCAGAACCCCCTCGTACTCGATGATGCCTTCGGGCTGCTCGGCGCGGTTGCGCTGCACGGCCCCCTTTGGCGGCTTGAACATCTCCCCGTAGACGGCGGCCTTGGCCTCGCTCTCGTCCATCTGCTTGCCTTCGATGGCACCGGCAAACAGCAGAGCCTTGAGCTGAAGCACCTTCGCCATCTGCTCGTCGATGGTCCCCGCGCCGTCCATGTACGTGACAACGCAGGTGTTTTTGGCTCCCATCCGGTGGATGCGGTCCTCGGCCTGCTCCATCTTGGCAGGGGTCCAGAGCCTCTCGATGATCAGCATGTCGCTCGCGCGGGTGAGCGTCACTCCGACGGCCATGCCCACCGAGAAGAGCAGCACGTCGAGCCTGCCCGCCTGGAACATGGCGATGTTGTCGTTGCGCTGCTTCTCGGGCGTCTCACCGGTCACCGACGCCTGCCGGATGATGCGGCGGCGGTCCTTTGCTCGCTGCTGGTTGACGGCGGTGATGGCCTTCTGAAGCGCCGCGAACGTCTCCTTGTGGTACGCCATCACGACAAGCGGCTTGCCGGGCGAGCTGTCGATGAAGTTCTCAATCCACTCGGTGCCAGCCTTCACCTTGCCAAGGGCCGACAGGGCCCTCAGCAGGTTGAGCCTGGCCAGTGCGGCGTTCTGCTGCGAGCGCATGGCCGCACGCGGGCCGCCGTTGGCCAGGACCCATTCGAGGAAGTCCTGGCAGGCGTGCTCGTAGGTCTCGGCGACGTCGTCCGACAGGCTCACGATGACCGTGCCTCGGACCTTCTCTGGGAAGTCGGGGAGGATGTCCTTGGTGCGCCGGAGCATGTAGGTGCCGTTCAGCTCTTCGTAGAGGGCTGAAAGGCTCTTGGACTTGGCGACGCGCTTCTCGAACAGTACCGGGTCGTTCCACGCGGTCGGGTTGATCATGTGCAGGAGCGAAAACAGCTCGTTCGGCGTGTTGGTGAACGGCGTGCCGCTCAGGAGGAACAGGCGTGGAATCCTCATCGCCATGTCGTGGAAGACTTGCGCCCGCTCGCTGCCCCGGGCTTCGAGCTTCTGGGTGCGCATCACCCGGACGATCTTGAGCGTGGCGAGGATGTGAGCCTCGTCCGCCACGAGCGTCTGGTTCTTGCGCTTCATCAGCCAGTCGGCATGGGAGGCGAGCGACTCGTAGTTCACGATGACGACGTCGGCGGACTGCGCCTCCTTGCCGGGGACGGCGCTCCCGTCCAGCACCAGCACCGACAGGTCCGGGCGCCACTTGTTCAGCTCCGCGCGCCAGTTCTGCTTGACCGACTTGGGGCACGCGACGATCGCGGGGGCGTCGATGACCGATGCGGTTGTGATGGTCTTGCCAAGGCCCGGCTGATCGGCCAACAGGCCCCTGCCTGCCGCATCCATCCAGCGCGCCCCGTGCTCCTGGTGGAGCATCAGGCCCTTGGGCAGCGCCCTGTCAGACAGAAGCTCGCGGGGCAGCTCGGCGGGGCTGATGGGGCCCCATTGGTCTGGCGTGTACTTCGAGAGTCGCGCCGCGATGGCGGCGGTCGTCTTTGCCGGAGGGGCGACCTCGGCAGCGGGCAAAAATCCGCCGTCTTCTTCGGCTGCGCGGGTGATCCTATCGACGATCCGGCGAGCGCCCTCGGCTCCAACCTTGAGAGGCTCCTCTCTTGTGGACACGTACACGCCGCCGTCGAGCCTCACCGAGTCTCCGCTCGGGGCTACCCAGTCGACGGTCCGCTGCTTGGCACCGTCCGAGATCTTCCTTCCCACCGCCACGCGCGTGACCACGGGGCCAGTTCCAGGGTCTACCTGGCGCGTCTGCTTGGCCGGTGCCGCTGGAGCGGGCATCTCGGGCGGCGGCACGTAGGACATGATGCCGTGCTCGATGGTGTCATCGAGGTACGCCAGCACCGACCGGCCGGTTGGCTCCCAGCGCTGAAACTCAGGCACCGACACCACGGCCTGATTGCCGAACAAGCCGCCGACGACGATGGGGCCGACCTTCTCGACCCAGTCATCGACGCGGAACAGGCGCACCATCTCCTGGCCGCGCCGCCGCGCCTCGGGGAACAGCTCTCGGTTGGCCTTGGCCGCATCCACGACCCGGTCGGTGATGTTCGCGGAACGGGGAATCATCAAGCCCATGAGCTTGTGATCCCAGGGGGAGTCCGGGCGGCCCTTCTCGTTCTCAAGGGTGATGAACGCGACGGGGCTGCTGGGCTTTGGCCTGCCGACCGCAACCTCGGCAATGGCCTCCACGCCTTCCAGGTCGCCTTCAGGCCCGCCGGCGTTCCGTGAAATGATGCCTCTCATCGAACTCACCTTACCCGAGGCCGATGCTTTCGGCGATGTCGGCGTCAGCCGTGTGGCGAGTCTTGCCGCCAACGATGAAGCTGTAGACGCGGGCGAAGCCCCACTGCCCCTGCGTCGCCCCGGGCCTGTGTCCGGTGCTCCAGGCTGCAAGTCCGCGGTTGTAGACCTTCTTCAGGGCACGCTGGTACCCGGCAAGCGTTGCGTCCGGCGCCACGTCCTCGTAACTCGCGCTGGCAATCGCAGGCAGGCCCCCTTTGACGTCGCCGTAGCGACGCTTGAACTCGGCCGTGTAGGAGCTGGTCCGGGTCTTGGAGCCAGCGTCCGTCTTGAATGGACGGAACGCGCTCTTGGGGCGACGAGGGCCGAGCTTGCGGCTCTCCTTGGCGCGGCTGGTGATTTCACGGCGGCGCGAGGTGCGCTTGGCTCCCTTGAGTGAGCCGAGGTACTTCGACGGCACGCGGCCGTTGCGCCTGGGGCGATCTCTCTCTTCGTCGCGCCTCTTGGCTTCCAGGTAGGCGTGGTGAGCCTTGATCTGGGCAGGGGTGACCTTGTCGTACACAGGCTTGAACTGAAGCTCGACCGCCCGCCTCTCCTCCTCGATTACGAACGGCAGATGGCCAAGCCCGCGAAGCTCTCGCTCGGCATCGGCAAGCTGAGCCTCTGCTTTCTCAGGGTCCAGCTTGAACGCCTTGGTGTTCATCACCGCGCCCACCGCTGCCGAGAACGCCCCCCAGGGGTCCCGCTTGAGCTTCTTGTACGGGCGATGACCCTGGTTTCTGGCGAGGCCGCCTCCGGCTAGTCGCTCTAGCGCGAAGGCGGAAAATAGGAGGCCAAGCCCCAGTCCGATTCCTCTGAGCATCAGACAAACGCCTCGTCCAGCAGGCCCAGGTTCTCAAGCAGGAAGATGAGGCAGCCGGACAGCTCCTCGTGTTCGTTGGCCCGTGTCCAAAGATGGCCGATGAACAGGTGAAGCGCTTGCAAGTCTTGAAACATCACCACGTGCGAGCCGTGATGCTCGATGGAGCAGACCCGGTCGGTGAAGTTCATGTGGGCGCGCAGTCGGTGAACCATCGAGTTGATGAGTCGCAGCTCGCTACCCTCGTCGTCCTCGATTCGATAGCAGTAGACCCACGGGGTGCTGTTGAGCGGGCTTGCACCGCTGCCGTCTCGATACTCCCAGAGGTGTCGAACGAAGCTCCGGTAGTCCGGCATCCCGTCGTGAACGGAGGGGGCCACGGTTTCCATGTCAGGTAGCCACCTGGCGAACCTTGAGCATGGCGTCCTTGGCTCGGGTGCATTCCTCGAACTTGGCCCTGGCGGCTTCGCGCTCTTCGGCTGGCGCACCCGGAGGGACCGTGTCGGGGTGATACTCGGAAGCCTTGATGCGGTACGCCTTCTTGACCTCTTCAATGGAGGCGTCTGCGTCGATGCCGAGAATCTCCCAGGGCTTGCGGCGTGCGGGAGCGGCGGGGCCTGGAGCGCGAGCGCCCTGGGTGTACTGGTGGTAGTGCTGCTGCTGCGCCTGCTGAGCGGCTCGCGCCTTGACGGCCTCTGCGGCGGCCTCGGCGCGTGCGCGGGCCATGACCTGGAGCTTTTCCTCAGCGGCGCCCCACATGAACCCGAAGCATTGGCGGCAGCAGCCGAACTGGGTCCCAGGGTTGACCATCTCCATGCCGTCGAAGGGAAGCTCGCGGCGGCAGGCGGCGCAGACGAAGCTGCCGCCGAGTTGCTCGGCGGGAAGCGTGCTGGCCTGCCTGTCGCGCATCCCTTCAAGGAAGGACGTCGCTCGGTCGAACAGGGTTCCTACGGCAACCTCGGCGGCTGAGCCGACCAGATCGTCGATTTTGGGGGTGGAGCGGGAGCGGCGAGGCATCGGACGAGTATAGCAGCGTCAGGCGGCTACCTGCGCCGTGAACTCTTCTTGATTCTGGCCGCAGCGACCTCGGCGGCGATCCGCTTTCGGATGGCCAACTCGATGTCCACTTCGGGCTTTTCGGGCGGCTGCTCGACGAGCTGAGCCTCCACGACAGGCGGCTTGGGCCGGCTCGTCCTGCGCTTGAGGTAGGACTTCTTGTAGCTGGTCTTGCGCTGGGTGAGCGCCTTCTTGCTCTGCCGATGCGGCGGCTGAAGCTCGTAGACCAGGCTGCCGGATGAAGCCTCCTGAATCAGGAACCCCTCGTCAGACACGTAGATGTCGACGTCCGATAGGTTCGAGTCGGGAGGCGGCTCCACGTTCGCCGCCGCAGAGTTCAATGGCTACCAGAGCATCGGCCTTGAACTCGACCCGACCTACTTCGACCTTGCGACGAAAGCAGTACCACGCCTCGCGAAGTACACGCCTGGCCGAGGCGGCGACGTAGAGGATGAAGTCGACGAGTCCGAGACTGCCAAGCCACAGGCGCAGCGACGCCTATTCGACTGAAGTCCGTTTCCGTCGAGGAATCGAGTCAGCGGCGCCGGCGTGTGCTGCCGCCGCCACCGAGGATCGCTTCTCGAACGTCCGGAGTCAGAGCGCCCCAGGCTAGCAGCGCCTGTCCGATGCTGTACTTGTCGGGGTTGGCAGGCAGTTCCACGAACAAGTTCGTTTGAATCCTGGCGACGTAGTCGAATCCCGGGACGTAAACGACAAGTTCGTAGAAGCGCCTGTCAGCCATGGCACGCTCAGACGGCCGCGAAGATAGCGCCGAGCCCGTCACCGCTGTCGCCGAGGTCGTACCGGACGGTGCCCTCGGTGGTGAATGGGATCTGCTTGAACGGGTAGTCGTAGTTGCCGATCCCAGGCAGCGTGTCGCGCATCATGCCGATGTTGCGACGCGCGCCGGGAATCGGCGTCCTGACGTAGCCGATGTGGTGGGTGTAGTTCGCCGGCATCCCGATGTTCATGTCGGGGCCCCAGCCGTAGGGCGAGTAGATCGCCCCCGGCGGGCTCATTCGCCACGAGTACGGATCAACCGCCTGAGCGAACGCCGTCGTCGATGTGAAAGCGGGCGGTGCGCCCATGCCGCGATGGTAGCTCATGTGGTTGCCTTAGCCGGCGCCGCCAGCGTTTCAGTCGTGAGAAACGAAGTACAGGCCCTCGTTGAGCTGGTCGAAGTAGTAGCCCTTGTCGCCAGTCATCTGACGAAGCTTCGACTCGGCCTTGTGGTGCAGCCGGTCCCACGCCGCGCTCTCGTTGCCTTCGATCAGGCGTCCCTCGACCGAGAAGGTAGCCTCGCCGCCGCGCGTCTTCACGGAGTCGATGACCTCCGCGACAATCTTGTCGCGGCCCAGCTTCCGGTAGGACGGGGCTTCCAGCAGCGTGTTGGCCCAGGCAAGGCGCAGCGCCTTCGTCAGGTCCTTCGTCGTGCTGATGCGTAGGCGGATGGGCCTGGCAGGGCGACTGCTCTTGCGGCTGGTCCGCTTGGCAGGGGCGCGCTTGCTGGTCTTACGGCTGGTCTTCTTACGGGCGGCCATCGTCGTCTCCTTATGCTGCTTCTTCACCAAGCGCCCTCTTGAGCGCCTGCTCGACCTTGTACACGACCCGCCCGCCGCTGCCGAATCTACGAGCGACCACCGGCCACTCGCCGTTCCAGTCAATGACGACGGCCTCGCTCTTGCGGCCCTCTTCCTGGCCGTCAATCATCGCGGCGGTCATGTCCCCCTTCGGGATGAGGTTGTCTCCAACGGCGAGGTAAACGCCGACCGGAAGCTTCTCAAGGCGGCGGCGAGCGCCACCCGGAAGCCGCTGCGGAAGCTCAGCCTCGCGAGCCTCAACCACGGCTTTGAGGACGCGCTCGACCGACTGGGAGTCGGGGATGCAGGGGACGCCGTCTGGGCCTACCTCGGCGACGATCCGCTCGACGACGGGAGCAGGCTCGACGGGCGCCTGGGCGCTCAGGCGGCGCGGCTCGATGACCTCGGGCACCTCGGGCCACACCTGAACTCCGCGGGCGAGCGGCTGCGTGTGGGCCATCACGGGCGGCGTGCGCGGGATGGGCGAGGGCCATGTCATCCCAGCGGGCGCCATCGACGGCCGGAAGAACGGCGCGTGCTCGGTCCTCATCGTGAGAGCCACGCGGCGGCGCAGGTCGTTCTCGATGGTGTTGACCGTGACGTTGACCGCGTGGAGTGCTTCACGGTGCCGGCGCTGAAGCTCGTGCAGGTCACGGGCGGCCCACATCACCATGGGCTCCGCAAGCTCAGAGAGAAGCTCCGGCGCGATGACCATGGCCTCTGTCAATAGCGCGTGGGTCACCGCACGCCTGAACGCAGGCATGTCCGGGTGATCGTCAGCAACGATGCCGCACGACTGGGCAAGCTGCTGCGTCGCCTCGGGCGCTTCGATCTCGCTCGGCACCACAGCGAAGAACACGCCAGCGTCAAACCCGTAGATGACGTCGAGGAACGAGAGGCCGCGCCCGGTGTACTCAAGCACGTGGGCACCGCCGCGGTCACGGCGGGTGCGGATGTCGAGGCGCGAAAGGATCTTGGGCTTCATAGGAGCGCTCCGTTTCGACGGCCGGAAGCGAGGCTGCCGCTCGCTGCGAACAGGTGGGGCACACCTGAATGAAGGCACAGCTCTTTGTTGAGCAGGCGTCCATTCAAGAGCTGCATCCCCGCTTCCGGCCGTCGACTCAGAGTGTACACCGCACGGCCTATGTCAGTTCAGCCGTCCGAAGACAGGCGCGACAGAACCTTGTCGAGCACGTGCTCTCCGACGACGTACCCCGCGATCTCGGCGGAGAAAGAGGTCGTCTCGTAGGGCTGCGGCTTCAAGATCTGAACCGTCATGGTGATGTTCTGCCCCGGCCTCGCGTAATACGCGAAGTTCTCAAGGCCGATCTGCGACGACCCGGGGAACGGGTAGAAGCTGCCCTGGCCAGGCGTCGGAGCCGAAGTGTTTTGAAGGGTGCCGTCGGGGTCTCCGAAGCCGGTCAGCGCGAGACGCTGCCCCTGGGCGGTGATATTGGTGTTGAAGTCGGTCATCCCTCGGTTCCCGACGTTCGTCTGGAATCCGAAGTAGCCGGCTGCACGGGCACGGGACACCGCGATCTTGTCGCCAGGGGCGATGTTGGTCGCGGCGTACACGCTGAACGCCGTGTTCCTGATGATGATCGCCTGCCGAGCCGGCGTCTGAATGTTGGCAACCACCACAGGGTACGGATACGGAGGGAACCCGGCCTTCTGAATCGGCTTCGGGTAGTCCGCAAAGTACGCCCGCTGAAAAAAGATCAGCGACCGCGACGGCAGAAACTGAAGGAACCCGTCTCGGATGGATACGGGCTGCGACCCGCCACCCATCCCGGACATGGGAAGGGTGGAGGGCACCTGCGAAGTCGTGATGGGCCGCATAGACCCTCCAGTCTATCAGACCGCCGGGCTCTGCGCCTGGAGGATCTTGTAGCCGAGCATGGTGAAGTAGAGGGTTCCACCAAGCGCCACAACCTGGCGCCCGATGTCGTCAGGAGGGGTGACCGGAGTGATGAACGGATCCGGCGGCGGAACCGCGTTGCCCTCCGCAAACCCGTTCGGAAGTGCCGCGTAGTTCAGCTCGGCAAACCCAACATCACGCGTCAGAGTTGCGCTGAACCGAATGGAGCTTCCGCGCTCGAAGAAGTCCGACACGGGCAGGTAGAGCGGACGGTCGTTCTCGGTGAAGAGATACCGGCTCGGGATCGGAATCTGGTTCTGGCGCAGGCGGTCGACGCCCTCGTCGGCAATCTCGAAGGTGAAGTCGACGGTACCGGGGCGGAAGGTGTTGACCAGCGCGGCGTCGTCGAGCGCAGCGGCGCCGTTCGCCGTGTCACCGACGCGAGCGCCGATGTAAGCGCCCTGAAACGCATCCGCGGTGGAAGCCACCGGGCGCCAGCGCCCAGAGAGAGGCGTCTGCACCTCAGTGCCCGCCGCCGGATCGTCAGGACGACCACTCTCCTCGTCGCCGTAGGGGCCGATCGAGAAGGTCTTCAGCAGGAACGCCGACAGGTACGTCGTGCAGACGAACGGACCGTCCTGGCTGATGGTCTTCACGTCGCTCAACCGCGAGCCAGCAATCGTCACGCTCGGCGACGTGGGGCCCGGGATGTTGATCGCGAACTGCATGAAGTATGGCACCCGCTTGCCAGGGATGTCCTCGATGTACCGGATGCGAGCGGCGGCCTTCTTGAGGGCGTCGCGCATCTTGCGCAACTCCATCTTGTCGTCTTCGCGCTCGGACGCCATCGCCCGGTACCGCTTGACCAGCGACTGAAGCTGAGCCTCGATGCGCTCGTGCTGGTTGGCCATCTGCGACAGATAGCGACGCGTGTTCTCGTCCAACTCCATAACCTGCTCCTCCTGCGCTCCTCGCGCCATTGGTGCCGACAAGCTCCACTGCTGTCAGCGGAGGCGACAGTAGCATGGCTGAGACAGGCGTACAACAGTCGAGCTTGACATGCCCTGCGCAGCTATGCGTCTGACGGGGCAGGGATATCGGACGGGGCCCACGCCATCGAGAACTCCCGATCTCGGAACATCTCCGCGATGCCGGTGATTTGCCTCAGACGAAGCACCTCGTCCGGGTCCATCCCCAGCTCTTTCGAGATCTTCGCCTCGTCCCACCCCCGCTTCACCAACTCCGCCACGATGCTCGACATCTGCTCGACGCCATGCTTGCCTCGCGCGCGGTTGTGCCTGATGGTCGATGCCATCCGGTCATGCACGCCAACCCTGTCTGACCGAATCTGAACAATCGGCAGGTAGCCGCCCAGTTTGTCTTTGATCGGCCCCTTCTCTTTGCCAACGCACGACCGGTGGAAGCCGTCGACCACCTCGAAGCCGGTCGCCTCCTTGTTCACGACCACAGGCTGCGTGTATCCGTCTGATTCCACGGACAGGCGAAGCAGGTCCATCTCCGGTGCGGCGACGCTGTTCGGATTATACGCGTTCGCCACAACCTCGGTCCCACGCACCCAAAGCACACAATCGACCGGCTCGGCAGCGAAAGGAGAGTGCTCCGAGAGGGCCTGCCTGATCTGATTGATGGCGTCGATGCGATCTGCCGTCGGCAGCTCACCGAGCTTCGCAAACAGCTCCCGGGCCTGAGCTACAAGATGTTCCATTCCACCCTCTTCCGCTTCATGCGGTCCATGTACGTGTCGTAGGCGCCCGACTTGTGCTGAGCGAATCCAAGGCCCTTGCACCACCAGTCGTTGCGCAAGATCGTCTTGCATACCCGTCGCCACGAGGGCGCCTTGCGGCTCGCTTCTTCCGCAGGAGGCGCCGTGTCAGGGATGCCTTCGGGGTACCCACGCGCCTCGTACCACCTGATGAAAACAGAGATTTTGCTGCGGTAGTGCTCGGATGCGTGAGGAGGCAGGGACTCCAGCAGTGACATGGCGAAGTCTTTGTAGGACACGCACGACTCGGGCAGGCTGACAGCCCCGACGCCGTTGACGTTTCCCTTCTCCTTCACGTACAGCGCGCCTCCGTTGACGCCAGCGACACGAGCCACGACGCGCGCCCAAGTTGCAGGCTCCATGATGTGGTAGAGCCACAGGCCCTTGCGCTGGTCGTCGCCGTAGGGCTGGCAGATGCGCATCTGGTGCGGCGTCAGGCCAGCGGCGAACATCAGGTCGTAGACCTTGTTGTACGGGGCTCCGGTGACCGCGTGGTAGTGCCAGATGTCGTCAACGTGCCAGTCATAGATCGGATACGCGTTGTAGGCGTTCTCAGACAGCCTCGTCGTCCAGCACAGGCCCTCGTGCGTCTCCTTTTCATCAGAGGCGATGGTTCTGAAACGGTTGATTGACTCGTCCGTTCGGATGCCGACGAAACACGCCGTGTGCTTTCCATGCGCGTACCACTCGCCAAAATCAGCGATCAGGTCTTCAAACTCCATCCCCCGCTTGAACCAGGGGAAGGTGCCCTCGTCCGTGATTGCGACACTCGGCGGCTGCCTGACCCACTTGTCCTTGGCAGACGGATCCCAGCACGTCCACTTCGGCTCGAACACGCTCACCCCGTTGCGCAGGCCAATGGGCAGCGCAAGCCAGTACGGATCGACGATGTCGGCGTTCTTCTCGTAGCAGGACAAGACGAAGTCGACGGTGGCGGTGTACTGAGCTTCCAGGTCGATGAACAGCAAGCCGACCTTGCGCGACCTGGCCCGCGCCTCTTCCAGCACGAGGGCGAGCATGACCGTCGAGTCCTTGCCGCCAGAAAACGAGACGTAGATGCGCTCGAAGTCGTCGAATACCCTTGAAATCCTGCTCTTGGCGGCCGTCAGCACGTCAACATCAAGCTGAGCCTTCTTCTTCAAGAGGGCGCCCCCTGAGACATCTCAAGGAAGAGCAGCGACGCGTCGGTCGCCGTGAGATAGTCCGCGGTCTTGATGCGGTGCAGGAGCCCGTGGATGGCCCGCTTGTCGGCGCCTGGTGCGTAGCTTGCGCAAGCGAGGTCTGCTTCGACGCCCTTGACGATCAGGTATGGCCGCACGGAGCGCAGGAAATCTGGCACATGAGCCTGGAGGATGCCGAAGGAGTGGAACGGCCGCGCCTCTCCGACGGGTGGCCGCGTGGTCACAGTCGTGCAGATGGAGGGCCCGATGACCAGCCGCATGTCTTCGAGGGCATCGCGGTCTGCGGCGCCGAACACGACGGCCGTCTGGAAATACTCCGACTTGCCCCTGGCCTCCCTGAGCATGACGATGCTTCCATCTCCGTCGAGCATTCCAGCGAGCCACGCGCGGTGAGCCGACGACGGCTCGTGGGGCACCGCGGGGCGTCCGGCGATCTCTGCCGCCCTGGATCTTGCTTCGGAGTCGCCCTTCTTGATCTGGCTGGAGAGGCGTTGGATCTCGAAGTCAGCTTCCGTGGCTCGGTAGTGCGCAGCGTGAGCAGACCTGTTTGCGATCTCCAGGGCCAAGTACGCCTCCAGCCGCTTGCCGCGAAGCAAGGGGGCCAGGGCTCCAAGAAGCAGGCGTACCTTGTCCTTCCCAGACACGGTAATGGAGTAGAACTCCCTCTGCGACATCCGTTCGCTCGCTTTTGGAGCGCGGACGTTCATCGTCGGCGTGGATCCGATGATGCCGGTGACGATCTGCGAGACGCGATCCATCGCAGGGCGGTTCACCAGGCCCACGGTCACGGTCACGATGACGTTGTTCGGACGGCTGGTATGCCGACGGATGTGGAAGCACCCCTCGGCATCCATCAATCCAGCGAACCATGCCATGTCGGCGTCGGTGTCCCCCATGGGGGAAGGACGTAACACCGAAGGTTGCAAACCGCAAGGGGCGTCTGTTTGCCGGGGGACCTTTCGCGGCTCACGAAGTGGCGGCCGGAACCCGGTTGCGAGCAACTGACGCCACTTGAAGGAATCGAGCCACTCGCCAAGGCGGACGACATCCGACTGATGGTTTACCGACACGTTCCATGTGCCGGACTTTTTCCCAAACCGCATTGTGGCAGTAATGCCTTGCGATTCGATCTGCTGCTTGACCCATGTCGACAGCACGGTGTCTTTTTGCGAGAAGACAAACAATCCCCAGCGTTTTCCTGGGTATCTGGCGTCTTTTCTCACCGTGAAGCAGCCATCCGTCTCGACAAGTCCGCGAAGGAACTGACGACGGAACTCTGGCGAGTCGTTCACCCAGGCCGGCGGAACCATCGAACCGTCAGGAGACCTTTTGGAGGAGACCCCAAACACATCATGGACGTTTCTGACGTTGATGTAAATCTCGAAGAACGGTGTTTTTGTGGTCCTTTTCTGGCACTCGTTGAACCTGCCGAAGACGACCGTGAACAGGCGTTTTATCTCAGCCCTCCACGCCGGATACTTGTCGCCGGAGCACATGGCGACGCGGTACGTGGACGCGCGCGGCACCGGGGTGATGTAGCCATCGCCGTAGATTGCCCCGAGCAGAAGGGCCAAGTCGGCCGATGCAATCATGCCGCGCACGCTACAAGCGATGCGGCGAGAGGTCAACGCGGCAAAAGCAAAGCGCCCCCTCGGTTGCCCGAGGAGGCGCTCTCTGACAGCGCTGTTAGGCGGCTGCCGCCGACGACTCAGAGGACGTCGCGCGAGTGGATGCCGTCGATGAGGTACTTGATGTCCTTCTCGATGTCATCCGAGCCCTGGACCGACACGCCGGTGCCGGCGCCGTAGCCCACGTCGGTCGTCGGCGCGTTCTGGCCGATCGAGCCGGCGGGGCCGTTGTCCGGCACGAGGCCGTTGAGCTGCTCGATGATCGACGCGCCGACCGTCTGCCCGATGGGCGACAGGATCGCGACGACCTGGAAGCCCTGGCGGGGCGGGATCAGGACCGGACGGGCCAGCCGCATGAGCGCCGACGACGTCGGAACGCCGTTGTTCGCGCGGGGCAGGCGGGTGTCCGCGAAGAAGCCGTCCAGGCCACCAGCGAACGGCGTGTACGCCGTGAAGGTGGTGAGCTGGGGCTTGTCACCGGCCGTGAGCTGCCAGAAGATCTGGTTCTCGGCCTGGTGGTACAGCTTGTGGACGCGCAGGACGCGGTCGGGGACCGTGCCGTTGACCGCCGAAGCGAGCGGCGCCGACGCGTTCGCGGCGCCGATGTTGTACTGCGCTTCCAGGTTGACCCGGAAGTACGTCCAGACGCGGACCGCGAGGGTCACGAAGGTCTGGTCGGAGGGGAAGAACCCGCCGGTGGTCAGGTTCGAGATGGAGACATCCGCACCCTGACGGGTGAAGAGCTGCATCCGGCCCTGCATCGCGCCGAAGAGACCGGCGTTGCGGCTGCGGAGGTTCTGATTGCCATCCACGCGGATGAGCGAATCGTAGAAGGGCTGATGAACGCGCTCTCGGGTACCAACGATCTTCGGCATTGTCGTGTCTCTCTCAATGTCCTCGGTGAAGACGCCTAAACAGGTTTATTCCGTCACCGAGTTAGCTCGTCCGCTGGGCGAGCACCCCGCTAGTTATCGTCACCCAGCCTCACCATGAGGAGAGTGACTGCGACCCGATTCCCCGTAGCGGTACAGGGTTTTCGCCGGCCAAGCTATCGGGTCGCAGAGCTTTTCAAAGTCCCGGGGTCGTAAACAGGTTCCGGGAGAAACTGCCGCCAGTCCAAAGCGGCTCTTGCGTGAACGGGATCGAGACCTTCTTGAACTCGGGCCAGTTCGTGGCAGGGACCGCGACGTCCGTCGGGATCACCGTGCTGAAAGCTTCGGGCTGGCTCTCCAGACCGAACGCCGAGACCTCATCGTTGCTACCAAGTCCCAGCATGCCCTTGTACGGAGCACCATAGTGACTGATATCATACCCGATGCCAAGTCCCAAACTGCTCGGGCCGTAATATTGTCCAACGCCGCTCGTCGCGGGGGGCGAAACGGGGGCCGGCGTCGTGAGCGACGCGTTGACCTCGGCCTGCGCCACCTTGGTGAACTGCTGGAGGAGCGGAAGCGCCGCCGCCATCGTCGAGCCCACCAGGATTGCTTGAAGCGACTCCGCCACAAGGGACTCCTTGGACGTGTCGGCGAACCAGAGGGCCGTCAGCGAGGCCGCAACGGCCGCCGTGGTCACACCCGCCTGCTCGCTCTCACCCACAACCGGAAACTTGCTCTCGGCAACAAGGCCACCGGCCCACTTGGTGGCCAGGTAGGCAACGCTGCCCATGCTCACAGGCAGGAGAACCTCGCTGATGAGATCCTTGCCGAACACCGGGTTCCGACGCATCTCGCGACGCGCGCGGCGAATGTTACGACGATTGGACTTCATGGTCTGGTTCTCCTGCCTATTCGCTTTCAGATCAGAGGCCGCTCATGCCCGAGAAGATGGTCCCCGAGAAGAGACCCGACTCGTAGCCGCGCGACTCGGGCGTGACGATCGAGGTCTTGACCTTGCGGTCGTAGGGGATCGTCTTGGACACGGGCTCAGCGATGTCCGTCGGGATGACGGTCGACTCGAAGCCCACGGGGTTCCGGTTGTACATGGCCTCAAGCGACGCGTCCGCCTCGCCCTCGCCATACGCCACCGGAAGGACCTCGCCCATGCCGGCGGCGGCCTCGTTGAAGCCAGCGGCGGCTTCCATCGCGTCCATCAGGCCATCGGCGCCGGCCGCGGCGTAGAACGTCCCCATGCCGCTCATCGGCTGATTCACGTACTCGCCGATGCCCGCCGTCGCGTACTCGGTCCCCAGGCCGCTCATCGGCTGGTTGACGTACTCGCCCACGCCCGCCGCAGCGTACATCGTGCCGAGGCCGCTCATCGGCTGGTTGACGTACTCGCCCACGCCCGCCGCAGCGTACATCGTGCCGAGGCCGTTCATCGGCTGATTCACGTACTCGCCGAAGCCGCTCATCGGCTGGTTGACGTACTCGCCCAATCCGGCGAGCGACTGCGCCCACGGCTGCGTCGGAGCAAGGCGCGCGAGGGCCATGCCCGCGAGCGACGCGCCCATGCCGGCCAGCGAGTAGCCGACGACCTGGCGGAACATCGCCGCGTTCTCGTCGGTGCCCTTGATCATCGGAAGCGCCGCCGCAGTGGCCGCGATGCCGACCGCGTTGGTCGCCATGCGGGTCTTCCACGCCGCATCCGCCGCCACGCCGCGATCAAGCAGGTTGCGGACGCCCTCGGACGAGGCCGCCGCGCCAGCGAGCACGCGAGCGATGATGACGCCCGAAAGCACGCCCACGCCCGGGACGAGGATCCCGCTCACCACCGGCGTGCCGGCGATGGCAAGAGCGTTCCGGCGAAGCCGACGGTGGCCCTTGCGGCTGCTGCGACGATTCATGACGACGTACTTCGGGTTCTTCTTCACGGCCTTCTTGCTCGTACGCTTGGAGGTCTTCTTGCGCTTCGGCGCCATCAGGCGCGAGGCGAGCCAGCCGCGGCGCTCGCCAGCGGGCATGCTGTGCAGGGCCTGGGCCGCGCCGCCGAACTTGAACCGCCGGATCGCCGCGTGCGGCAGGACCTGCGGAGACATCAGGACCGGGTAGCCGCCCTTGCCGTGCTTGTACTCGATGACCTGGTGAAGCTTGCCGGACGCTCGCAGCTTGCCGCTCTTGGGAGCGCGGCTCACGCGCTGCGCCAGCACGTTCCGGCGGAGGCGACGGCTGCTCTTGCGGCTGTGCCGACGGCTGCTCTTGCGGCTGTGCCGACGGCTGCTCTTGCGGCTGTGCTTCCGCGACGTGCGGCGGCGGTTCATCACCACGTACTTCGGGTTCTTCTTCACGGCCTTCTTGCTCGTCTTCTTCGCCGAGGTCTTCTTGGCGGCGGGGGCCTGCTTGAACCTTCCGCTCATCACCAGGGGGAAGCGGGGGCCGTGCCCGAACAGGCGCGTCACGCGCGACATCGCCGGGATCTTGCCGCTGCGGAGCAGCTTCACGATCGAGGCTTCCTGACCGCGGCGGCGGCGGCCGAAAAAGCCGACCTTGCGGCTGGACTTCTTGCTGGACTTCTTGCTGGACTTCTTTGCCATGGACTTACTCTTGCTGGAGGTCTTCTTCGCCTTGGCCTTCGCCTTCGGCTTCGCCTTGCTCGTCTTGGCCTTGGCCTTCACCGTCGGCTTCGGCTTGCTCGTCTTCGCCTTGGCCTTCGCCTTCGGCTTGCTCGTCTTCGCCTTGGCCTTGGCCTTGGCCTTCGGCTTGCTGGTCTTGGGCTTGGCGGTGCGAGGGGCGCGAACGCGCTCCTTGATCTCCACTTCCACTTCCTCGACCTCAAGAGGTGCCGCCGACCGACGGCTCGACTTGACGGCCGCCCGAGCCGCAGCCATGCGCTGCTTGCTGGTCTTGGCGCGGGGGCCGGAGGGCGAGCGATCGGCGGCCTCTAGCGCGGCCTGGCGAGCCCTTTCAGCCGGGCCCTCGTTTCCGTAGGCCATCGCACCAAAGCGAGTCGTCGCCTTGGACGGGTGAACGTAAGTGCCGCGACTCTCGGACGCCTTGCGTCGACCGGGGGAAGCGGCGGAAGCGCCCGCCGATCGCGCGTTCTGTTGCATGGCGCGACGCAGCGCCTCGATGTTGTACGCCATACCGTCATCTCCTCCGTTGCCCACAAGACGCTCAGGGTGAATCGGCTTGCCGAGCACCGTGCCCCGCTCGTCGACCGAATAGAGCCGAGCCCCCTTGAACTTGTCTGCGTTCTTCTGCCGCCACTTCGCGGCCGAGCCGACGCCTTGGTACGCGGGCGACACGTGCCGGTGCCCCATGCCGCGCCCCTCGATCCATTGGAACGGGTTCTGGCGCGGCTTGCCGGGGTTGATGACGGTCATGTGCGTCACGCCGCCGACATTGGGCTCCATGTTGTTGGACCGCTCGTACTTGCGAGCGGACGACTTGGAGCTTTTGTTGTAGACTAGGGCCATTTTGGACGCACTTCGCCTGCTCGACCCTGTTCGCAGGCGAGGCGTGTGCCCCGGGTCTTCGAGCACAGGTTTTACCCTGCTCGCCTGCTTGGTGTCAAGCTTGATTCTGAACTTTTTCATCCAGCGCGCTTCGTCTTGCCGGCGGAGATGGCGGCGGCCTGGTTTTCGATGGTGGCGCACGCTTGGTTCAGCTCGCTGAACCGCTCCATCATGGCGACGCGTGCGGCTTCGAGGGCCGCCTCAAGAAGAGCTGTGGTTTCATCCACGTGCATCGGAACCGGGGCACCGGGGCGGTACGAAGACCGGATCTGATTCAACAAAGCATCTCGTCTTGAAAGATTGGAGCGCATGGTGTTTACCCCCTTGGACTGTCACTTGTCTTCGAGTCGGGCTACGGCCGTGGCCAAGTCTGCAACGGCGCGGCTGAGCCTGTTCTGAGCGGACAGGGACTCCTCTTGCATCTGCATCAGAGTCACGATCGTCTTCTGGGTATCCTCGACGCGAGCATCGTTGGCCCTGACGAGGTCTCTGCGAAGGCTGGCGATCTCAAAGTTCATTTCGGCGCGGAGCTTGTCCTCGCGCTTGTATTGGTTGTTGATTGTCCACCAGTAGAGCAAGGCCAGGGCAACAAGGGATGCCCCGACTGGCCCGTCACTCATGAGGATGCCCAACGCCTGATCGATGATCATCCGTCGATTCCATCCTTGATGACGCGCAGCTTGCCGCCGGCCATCACGCAGAGGAACCCAACGGACCCATCAGGCTGAGCCTCGGGGGAGTAGACGGCGATCATGTCGCCCTTGGGGGAGCAGAACAGGTAGGTGTTACGCGGGTTGCACTCGTAGACCTCGCCGTCGTCGTACCGGCGCACGAAGAAGCCCAGGCACTTGCCGAGCATCGTCATCGCCTTGGGGTAGGACACGGGCGGGCCGCTCCGGTGAACCACAAGGTCGGGAGCCAAAACCCCGCCGACCTCGTTCTTGGCTAGCTGACGCACCTCGGCAGTTGCGGAGCGCGCAGGCTCGTACATCCGAACGCCGTGGCCAGGCTTGTACTCCTGGTTTTCGATCGGGTCGTGGACGTGCTTGTAGTCGACGTCCTCGCCGTCCTTGTACCACTTGTCCGTGCGGTACATGACCGACACGCAGTCGCCCACGCAGATCAGCTCCTTAGGAAGGTCGTGCCGGATCTTGATGAGGCGAAGGGGGTCTTTGGAGTGGAAAGTGTGGTACTTGTCCATCGCCTTCATCAGGTCTGCCGCCGCGTCCGCCGGCATCTGATCAGGATCGACAGAGGCGCCAAAATCCGTGTTCATGGCGCCGTCGAAGTCCTCGACCTCGTCTCCCTCGGAGACGCGGCCGTTCGGGCGCATGGATAGGGTTCCGTCGTCGAGCGGATCGAAAAAGTCAGCGCGTCGCATTTCGGTCTCCAAACAGCTTGCTGATCAGCCAGCCCGCCGCGAAACCAACTGCCGCGGGTACTGCCCAGCCACGACCAGTCCCCGACGAATCGTCCACGCCTCCCATGCCAGGAACCCCCGGCATGCGGCGGACTTCGCCCTGACAAAGATGCTGATGCCCGACGAACTTCGCATCCCGAGGCATCTCTCGGGTGGCCACGTCAGGGTCTAGTCCGATTGGGCTTGTCTGCTTGGGCTTGGGAGCAACCGGGTCGTCGCCCACGCTCACCGTGCCTGGCGTCGCAAAGACAGCCCAGGCGTTCTTGTCCCAATCCCATGCGCTGTACAAGGCCATGACCGACTCACCTTAGCACGGGCGTATCAAACTTGGCCACCGCGCTCGATGTGGCGCGCGATCTTGGCCCCAGCCTTGTTGAGCAGCGCCCGAACCCCGAAATGCAGCGGCTCAGGCAGTTCGCCCAAGCTGAACCAGCCGTAGTCGTCGTTCTCCGCGTCGAGCTTGCACCTGAACTCGCTGTCCGAAAACGCCAGGTAGTTGTCGAAGGCGAAGTCAGGCTCGCGGAACGTGTAGACGGGCTCATCCATCACCGAGAGCGGCCCCATGAAGCTCGTCTCTTCGCGCGCCTCTCGAATCGCACAATCAAGCGTGCTGCCGTCTTGCTCCTCGCACCGTCCGCCGGGCAGGTCCCACGTATGCGGCTCGTTGACGTGCTTGCTCCGCAAAGTCAGCAAGACGCGCCCCGTGTCCCTCGCCACGATGAGCGCACCAGCGGCAACTCGGCCCCACCGAGTGTTCGCCCGAAGCTGCTTGCCGCCGACAGCCTTGTCGATGTTGACGCCAGGGGTGCGGCGTCCCCAGTTGAGCAAAGCGACAACCCGCTTGTGCGTCGCGTGGTACTTGCCCGTGCCGTATTCGGCGCCCTGCTTCTTCATCTGCGCCTCGTGGCGCTTGACGAAGTTCACCGCCCGCATCGCCTTGTCCCACATCTTGGGCGTCCAGCGAGACGGCGGCGTGTCCTTCATCTGCGCGAGCAGGGGCAGCTCGGCGCGGATGTGAGGGAAGGAGGCGTCCTTGCTGCGCGGGTCTTTGGCCCAGGCACGGATCTGAGCGCCGCTCATGTTGATGAGGTGGCTGAACTCGCGAGCAAGGGCCGGATCGTGTACCGCGGCGCGGCTGGTCTTGCGGTTCTGCTTGAGCTGCGGAGTGGCAGCCTTCTCAACAATCCTCTGAAGCTCGACCATCGCCTTCGGGTCGCGCCTGGCCTTCTTGATCAGGTTGTAAATGCCGATGGCAGGAAGGCCGACGCCGACGCTTTGGGCCAAGATTTGCGCGGCGCGCATGTACTTGTCGTCCGACAAGCTGGCCTTGCCGACTCGGGACGCGCCTGAGATGCCAGGCACGTTTTCGACCGACGCGAAGACCGTGTCGCCAAGCTCGACGACATTGTCAACCAGCTTGTCGATGGCTCCCTTGAGCTTCGAGGAGACGGTTGGTTTGCTCGTCTTGGCCGGCTGAACGATCGCGCCGACGTTCCGCTTGAGGGGGCGGCTGGTGCGGCGATGGACCATCATCGGAGCCTCGACGTGCGCCTTGGGTGGGCGCTGCGCTTCATGCGGCTAGTCTTGGCCTTGGCGCGCTCTACGGCGACCATGGCGTGCGGCTTGAGCTTGGCCGCGTACTCTTCGACGCGGTACTCGGTCTTGCCGCTGCCGTTGACGATTCGGATGACCACCGGGTACTTGTCGTGGTTGTCCACGAGCCAATGGTACTCACCGGATGCCTTGCTGCCGATGCGCATGCTCGTCAGGGCGCCGCCAACGGTGGTGCTCTTCTTGAAGGGGACGATCTGCTCGCCCTTCTTGGCGCCCCACCCGTACTTGTAAAGCCCAGCGGGCAGCTTCTTTAGCTTCGACACCACGCCCGGGGGCAAGAAGGTGAGCTGCTCGGCCTTGTGGGCGTCGCGCACTGCCGCCACGGCGTTATAGATGCCAAGCTCGGTCTTGGCCTTGAGCGGGGCGGCCTTGCGGCTGGTCTTCTTGGCGGCGTTCGGAAACATGGGGTTCGTCTCCAGCCCGTGGCGCTTCAGCGTGGACTTGAAGTTCTTGTTAGAACGCCAATCGCTCGGCGTGCTGCCCGTGTAGATGCTGGGCTTAGACCGGTCGGGCGATCGGAAGATCAGATGGTTCCCGCGCGAGTAGGTGACGGTCCACCCGCTCTCGATGGCCTTGTCGACGATCTGCTGGAGATCTTTGTCGCTGACCTTCACACGTGGCGGCGCGTTAGGCGTCACGGGGCGACCATGACGCCGAAGCCACGCGGAGTAGTCAACGTATCCAGGCACGGCTCAGTTCGCGGCCTTGCGGCTGGTGCGGCGCTTGGCAGCCACGGTCTTGGCGCGGCTCGCCTTGGCTTTGGACCGAGCGGACTTGCTCTTCTCGTAGGAGAGGCCCTTGCCGTAGATGGCATAGACCTCGGGGTAGCGCGCCCGGATCGCGTTGCGGACCTTGTTGAAGTCCGCAGCCGAGCCGATGCGGCCGATGCGCAGCATCTGAATGGCGGCGTACGCGCGACGCGGGTTGTCGAGCGGCCAGGCGCGGCGATCGGGGAAGACGAACGCCTTGAGCGGAATGCGCTTGCGCTCCGCTTCGCTCAGGTAGTTGGGCGTGAGGCCGCCGTCGCTACGACGGCTGCGGGATAAACGGCTCGACTTGCGACGACGGCGGCGGTTGGCCGCAACCGACTTGGGCTTGCGGGCAACCATGGCAAGCACGCCGATGATCACAAGCCCCCCGCCGATCACAGCGGTAGGGACCACCCAGTCGGGCATGCCGGACTGCTCGGCGGCGGGCTGCATCGGAACCAGCGGCGTGGTGGCAGGGGCAGCGGGCTGCTGCCCGGTGAATAGCCCCACGATCCCGGGAAGAGCAGTCCCGATGGTGCTGGCGACCTGAGCGACGTCGCGGCCGGTGTTGTCGACGCCGGGCTTGGACTGACCAAGACCCCGAAGCCCGAGGTGATGAGGATGGTATGCCATGGTGGTCTCTCTTTCAAACGACAGGGTCAGCGGCGGCGGCGATTCTTGGCCACCTTGGAGCGACGGGACCAGAGCCAGGCTCCGCCGCCGATCAGCAGAACTGCTCCTCCGCCGATTCCGGCGTACATGGCGATCTTGGTCGCCTTCCCTCCAGAAGACTCGGGAGAGCCGCCGCCCTCAGGGTCCCGAGGCGCATTGACTGCGGCTTGAAGCGCCGCCGACGGAGATGCGCCACCGGCCTCCGGGTACACGTACAGGTCGGAGAAGGTCCCGTTGATGCGGTACCGAGGCATGATGATCCGGGGCCGACCCGGGAACTCGTCGCCTGCGGTCGCGAACACGCGAACCATGTCGTTGGCGTAGTCGACGGCGTTGCGCCCTGCGTTCGGCTCCCATTCAACGTAGAGCCTGCCGCGGATGGAGTCCGATCCCCACCGAGCAGCGCGCACGCGGGCGCCGTCACGAGTAAGCGTCGCACGCACGGCGTCCGGCAGTCGCGGGGCATCGGTCGGGCCGACGCCCTGCACTGTGAGCGCCGCCGAAAGCCACGGCTGGAGCGCGCCTGGCTGAACGACGGTGCGACGGACCTCGGGGGTGTTGCGATCTGCAACCTGTCCAAGTCCAGACGCCGAGTAGATGTTGGGAACGTAGTGCATGGCTGACCTCAAATTCCAAGGGCACGACGAATCTGCCTGCCTTGCCTGCCCTGTCGGTACTTAAAATACGCGAATCCGCCCCCAAGCAGGATGGCAGCGCCTACGCCAAGCCCGATGTAAGGAGCCAGCTCCTTGGCGATCGCGCCGGCAGCCTCAGCGACTGCGCCACCACCTGTCATGCGACGGACAAAATCGGCGCGTTCACTTGGGCTGCATCCAGAGCATGCGCGGTCGGCATAGCCTTGTGCTCTCTCAAGACGTTCCAAGTCGCCCCAAATGCTAACCCCATACGCGGCGACGACGGCGATAGCAGCCGCCCCCACGATGATAGCGATGGTGATTGGTTCAATGCCCAGGCCAGAGGCCGCGCCAATCGAACGGCCACTCCTAATCATGTCAAAGGCACTGGTCCAAAGAGTGCGGGCCTCCCGGAGTAGCGCTGCCTGCGCTTCCAAGTTCCGCTGCCTTTCCGCAGCGTCTGCGACGTTTTTCGCGCCAAGCTGCTTGATGGTTGCAGCCGCCTTGGCGCACTTGCCGACGATGCCAGCCAAGAACTGCTTGCGCTCGTCACGGGTGATTTGCGTAAGCTGACCATCGCGCCCCCGCTGCAAGATTCGGTCAAACGCACGCTGGTCAAAGCGGAAGTTTCCGAACGCGCTCCTCATCTCTGCCGAGACGAGGCGGATGTCCTCCTCAAGAGAGGCAAGCCCGCTCACGGAGCCAGCCACAGCACCGAGGCCGCCGAGACCGTTCATGCCGCAGCCGCAGCCTAGCGATCGCGTCGAATAGGTCACCGGCGTCCCCGCCCACTTCCGAGACGGCGGCGATTCGGCTGAACCGAACGGCGCCGCCTCAAAATGACCGCGCCAAGACCGAGCGCAACGAAAGCCACACTTCCGCCGATGATGTACGGCAGGTACTCCTGAAGCTTGTCGGGCTCCTCGCCCTCGACCACGCGCTCGGTACCGTCAGGAGTGGTAGCCGTGCCGGCCGTGGTGCCAGAGCTTCGCGTTCGCCGGGGCGCCGTCACCGCAGGGAAGGCAGAAAGCGCCGTCTCAAGCTGCTGCCCAATTACAACAGCATCGGTGATGGTGCGGGTGGAGGGGTCGTTCCTGGGCGCAGGAGACGCCGCACCAAGTTCAGACGCGATGGCGGTCAGCGCTCGGATGGTGACCGGGCCGGCTCTTCCATCAACGGTGATGAGCGAGCCGGTGCGCGCGGTGCGGTAAGCGTTGATCGCGTTCTGTGCCCAGGTCGCCGAAACCCTGACGACAGTTCCGTTTACGCGGCGCCCAGCATCCTGGCCGATAGCCCCTCCGGTGGGAGCGATGGCCGTGGGGCGCTCGGCAGAGGCACCCGATAAGAGAAGGCGGCCGGAGCCGCCAACCTCGCGTTCAGCAGCCGTTGCCGCAGCCTGGAGCTGGCGCGTGGCGGATGCAATCGATGCCGAGGTCACGGCCTGAGAGAACGGGAAGGTCACTCGGACCTTACCGCCCGAGGTCCAAGCGACGGTGACCGGGTTGCCGAAGTAGCTCTGAAGCGCGCGGGTCAGCGCCGGCCGCACCAGCGACTCTGCCTGAGTCCGGGTGATCCCTCTGGGGGTCAGCTCGGCGGTGCCAGTTCCACTGCTGTAGCTCCATGCGTCAGCCATGACATCTCCACGCGTTCAGACGGTTTGCCCTTCGTCACGAAGAGCGTCGATGTACTGTTCCCACTGCTTGCCGCGCTTGGACGTGGTCGGGTAGAGCCCAACAACGCCCTCCTCATGCTCAACGCACATGAGGCCCTCACGGCGGCACATCTTGTCCAGGTCGGTGATCGGCATCCGCACCGCGCACTTGAGCGTGATGAGGGGCGACACCGTCTTGAGCTTCGCCTTCGCCTCGTCAGCGTCGGTGTAGACGGTCACCTTGTCTCCCATGCCCTTCTTGGACAGGAAAGACTGCACCTGCTGGCCAAACTTCGACCGGCTGGGGCTCCACGATGCCGACTCGGAATCGGAGGAAAGTGCCGACTCGGAACCCTCGGCGCTGTCGCCTTCGTTCCTCTCTACCTTCTGGCTCTTCTTCCAGTACAGGTAGCCGCCCACGCCAGCGCCGCTTCCGACCAGCAGCCATGCCCACGTGGGCACACCCATCATCTTGCGAGACAGGAACGGCTCAGGGGCAGGGGGCGGAGGCGCAGCCTGACCGATGCCAGCCGGCAGCGGGTAGATTGGAAGGACCGGGGCTTGTTGAACGGGCGCTCCAGCAACCGCCATAGGGTAGCGCCCTTCGGACGCCCCAACGCGGAGAGCAGGGGAGCGTGCCCCCTGCTCAAGACCATCAAGCGCTTCGTCTTCGATGTCCCAGTCGGTTCCAAACATGCGAGCACTCTACCCTAAGTGGGTGTCACGTGCGACGCGCCTGACTATTCAGCGGCGCGTGCGACGGGCCCGGCGAGCGCGGCGGCGGCGATTGGCCGCGACAGCGCGGGGCGCCGGCTTGCTGCCGAACGCGAGGTAGCCGATGAGGCCGAGCGCCACGAGCGACGCCGCTCCGATGCCGACGTACAGCATCGTGTTGTCCTCGGGCTCGGGAGCCGGGGCGAGGGCCGGCGCGCCAGGCGCGACCGTGGGCGCAACTTGCATACCGGTGTAGCTCGCGGACTTGTTGTCGAGCATTGGGTCGGCGCCCGACTTGTCAGCCGTGGTCGACTTCGCCTGCCCGAGAGCCTGCATGCCCGAGAAGATGTGCGCGTGGAACAGGCCCGAATCGGCCGTCCGCTTGAACGCGTGATCGGGCTGACCCTCGTCGCCCATGCCCTGGAATAGTCCGCCCTGGAAAATGCCGTTGTCCATTTTGAGTCCTCCGAAGATACAGCGCTGAGCGACTGTATCATGAATGAGATGATTGTGAAGTAAACTTGCGCCTCAGCGGCTGCTGCGGCGCTTTGCTCGGCGGCGACGGTTGGCTGCGATCTTCTTGGCCTGCTGCTTCTTCCAAAAGAAGTAGCCAGCAGTACCAGCAGCGAGCACGCCCACGCCGATTGCGATGTGGGTCGTGGTGATGCCGCCGGATGCGGCCGGAGCAGGCGCTGGCGCGACAACAGCAGCCGGGGGCGCCTCGGCGGTTCCGGGGGGAGCAGCGGGAGGGGCCTCCGAGGTCGCAACGACCTCTGCGGCGACATCGACAACCTGATCGACGGACTCGCCGCCGGAGTTGAAGGCGTCAAGGTCCGCCCGCGGATCTGCCACCTTCTTCGATTCGACGTCGACCGCGTTGGCCTTCTGCTCGGCCTGCTTGACGTCGGCGGAAGCGTCGGAGGCGACCTTCTCGGCCTGCTGGGTCTTGGCGTCGACCTGCTGAACCTCAGCGGCCTTCTTGGCGGCCTCCTCGGCAAGCCGCTTGGCTTCCGCCAACTTGGCGGCAGCTTCGGCTGCGGTCTTGGCAGAAGCAGCCTCGGCGGCCTTCTTTTCGGCGGCAGCGGCAGCGGCAGCGGCCTCCTTCTTCTTTCGGCTCAACTCGGCGTCCAAGGCCGCGAACCTCGCGAGCGCGGCGGCCCCGTCTGCACGCTGCTTTTCCACGGCCTTGAGCGCGGCCTTAGCAGCCTCGGCCTTGGCAACGTCGGTGGCGCTGAGCCACGCGAAGTAGAACGCGGGCTTGTCGAGCGCAACCACGTTCAGGCGGCGAAGCGTATCGGACAGCGACGGGTTGCGGATGAACCCAATGGCCTCTCCGGCGTAGAAGCCACGGAGACGCGCGTCAAGCTTGTTCCGCTTGTTCAGGTCGTCTCGCACGTCCTGGCTGAACGGGCCAATCCAAGCGCCGCTACGGCCTCGGGCGTATGCCGCAGCAAACGCCTGGCTGATGAACTTCCCGGGAGCATCCGGGCTGAACTTCATCGCCGTTTCAACAAGCCACTTGACATAGGGGTCCGTGCCAGCCGGAATCGCGGCGGAGGTCGGCGACAGCTTGACGCCAAGGGTCAGGGGAGCGAGCCCGAGGTTGTGATGGTAGGTCATCGTCGATTCACTTCTTGATGGTGGTCGTCTGATGAGCGCTGCGCAGCGTGGATGCGAGCGTGGCAGAGGGCGCCCGGAACTTCAGCGCGGAAGCCGAGAGCGAGACCTTCGCGGTGGGGCCGGGAGAAGAGATGAGGCTGCCAAATACGGGGGCTCGCACGGTCACGCCGGCAAGAGCGCCTGCCACCTGCTGCCGGGCCGCAATCTGACGCGGGCTAGGCTGCGTCAGGATGTTGGTGAGCAGCTCGTCTGAGATGCGGATCTCATCGCCGTTGGCGTTCGGTCCGAAGTTGATGCCGCTTGGCCAGTAGCCGACGTTGGCACCCTGAGCCTTGGCCTCGGTGTACCAGTTGCCAAGGGCCGTCACCATCGCCGACTCGTCCTTGGTCGAGACGGGCTGGCTGTTGTCCAGATACTTGGACTGAACCAGCTTGTTGTAGATGGCGTCGGAGTAGAGGTGGTCGCCCTGAGAGAGGCGCACATACCCGTCCTCGGTGTTCTTACGCCACATCGAGCGCGGCTCGCGCAGCAGGGCGTAAAACGCCTTGTTGATGCGAAGGTCCTTCGACTCGTTGGTGTTCGGTCCGAAGTTGAACTCGCCCCTGGCTCCGGGCCAAAGCTCCTTGGCTCGTCCCATCCTGACCCAGACCGAGCGCAGGGCGCGCATGAAGGGCCCGTCTTCCTTGAGCTGGCCGTCCACGCGGGGCGCCGTAACGAGCGGAGAAACAGCTTGCAGGCGCTTCAGGATTGCGAGCATGCCACCGAGCACCGCGTCGTCTCCAACGCGGCCCCAGTCCTGCTCATGCTCGAACTGCTGCATGTAGCTGCCGTTCTCGAACGGGGGCAGTTCGCCGGAGTTCGTGACGGCGATTTCGCCAAGCCTGCTGTAGCTCATCGCATCCTCTTGTTCCGACGGCGGTTGGCCACCATCTCAGGGGAAGGCGCCGCAGCCAGCTTGCGCTTCTGCCGGCGCTTCTTGACCAGGCGCACGGCGACAGCGCCGCCCACGAAGATGAACGTGCCGCCAGCCATCCAGGCCCAGCGCGGCATGCCGTGGAAGTCGCGCATGAACCAGGAGAGCGGGACTTGCTGCTCGGCCTTCTGGAGCTTCGCCACCGCGGCGTCGATGCCAGCGAGCGCCTGGTTGATGGCGTCCGAGTTGTTGCTCAGGGCCGACGCCGCGGCCTCGCCGCGCTCGAAGGCGGCGGCGACCGAGCGAAGAAACCCGTCAAGCGACCTCTGGGCCACCGAGAAGTACATGCAGCGGCGGTACTCGCGCGCGACGCCGATGTTGATCTTGGAGATCTCAGACTGAACGTCGGCCAGAACCTCATCACGAATCTTCTTGGCGAAACTGCCGTTCGGGTCGTCTTTGGCGGCGACCTCGGTCTGCAACGCAGGGATGTTCCCGACCCCGGTCACAATCTCGGCCCGCGCAGTCGTAAGCTGCGATTGAAGCTGGGCAAGCTGCTGAACGGTCTGCTGGGCCTGATCGGACGGGGCTCGCAGAGCAGCAGCGACGATGCTGTCTACTTGTGCAAGGGCGCCGGGAACGGCGGCCACGTTCTGGGCGGCCTTGACGACCGAGTTGGCGAGAGCCTCGAAACCCGACGTCATCGCCCGCGCGTCCCGTGTGATGGCCGCTCGGCCACCAAGCAGACTGGCGAGCGCCTCGACCGTCACGACCAGGCTCACAGCGGAGGCGGTTGCGGCGGCCTGGAATGCCTGGTCGCTGTCTCCGCTGACGGTAACGGGAAACCCAGGAACGAAGATCGTGGGAGCGCCGACCTTGCCATAGGCAGACTTGACGATGTTGGTAACGAGCCTCGTCACCGTGTTGAGGGGCACGGCCCCAGAGAACTGCAACCCAACCCAAAGCGTGCCGGACGAGGGGCCGCCGCTGGGGTCTTTCATCCAGCCCGAGGTCACAAGCGTGGGAGGAGCAGAAATCGCCCCGGACAGCTTGAACTTGGCAACCTCTTCGATCAGCGGCTGACCGCCCTTGCCGCCGCCATAGATAAGCTCAAGAGCTTGAGCTGCCTGGGCATCCGAGATGGCGACGAGGGGAACCGCCACCGCAACGGCCGTGTTGGCAGGGATGGGGTTCGGAGCCGCGACCGGCTGCTTCATCAGCGCGCACTCGGGCGGCACAATGATGAACGGGTTGCCCGAGGTCGGCGCGCTGGCCGCTGCGCCAATCTGGCCAAGACGCTCCCTGGCGCTCGGCGAGATCTTCGACAGCCCGCTCGGCATCTTGTCCGCCGACACATCGGCGCCGACCGTCTCGGGCACCTTCGGCAGATCTTGGCCCATGCCAGTATAGCGGTAGGTCACAGCTCTCTCCGATTTCAGCGGCGCGTGCGGCGACGCTTATTTGGCGAGACAGGCTTCTTCTTGCTGACGGCCATGATCGCGATGCCGGCAATCAGCACGAGGCCGACTCCTCCAGCAATCAGCGCGTACATGACAGCGTTGTCTTCGCTCGTTGCGCCCCGCTGACTTGCGTTGAGCAAGCTGGTTGCGAACGCGTCGGTATCCCTCTCTTGGCGAGGACGATTCGCAACCGTCTTGAACACCTCGTCCACCGAAGTGGAAGTTGACTCGCGACGCGCGGACGCAGCGGACTTTTGAGATCCGGCGCCCGAGGCGTCCTTGCCTGCCGAGGACGACTCTTGAAACCCCATGCCTCTTGAATGGTACATCACCGACCTCGCCGCCTGCGCCTGTTCGGCTTCATCGACCCGCTCGACCGCATCAGGCTGATGAGCGCAATGATCACGCCCGTGAACCCAAGAAGCTCCATCCGCATCGCTCGCGCGTCGCGGTCCTGCTCGCGCAGCTCGGCAGCGGTCACAGCCGGAGCCGGGGCCGGGGCCGACTCAGAGCCAGCCTCGCCAAGGTGCCAGTTGGTCAGGTAAGGAGGGACCGTCTGCGCCACCATGGGCGAGACCTGCCCGCGGAGCCGCTGCGGCTGGCCATAGTTCGCCCAGACCCACGGATTCATCACGTAGGCGGGCTGGTAGCCGAGCGACCTGTTCACCCTGTAAGACATCAGTAGGCTCCGTGATGATAGTCGCCGAAGCCAGAGGTGCCCTTCGGCAGAGACGCCTGCGATCCAACAGGGGACGTGACATTGGGGACAGGGGCCGCCGCCGAAACAGGCGCGGCGCTGGCCGCCGGAGAGGTGGCCGACATCGCCATCAGCTTTGGCAAAAGACCGGCGGTGGGGGATCCGGGGGGCGCGGACGCAATCTTGCGACCCATCTCCGAAGCGGTGAGCGACGCAAACCCATCGACCAGCGCCTGCTTTTCACCGTCGCTGAGGGTGCCCCAGAAGGTGTCAAATCGCTCCTTCGACACAGGCCGCTGATCTGACGCGGCCCACGGCCGCTTTTGGTAGGAGTCCCACCCGGCAGAAGCGCTGAGCTTCCCGCCGCCGGAAGCCATCCGGTAAACGAGATAGCCGCCTCCGACGACGAGCGCGCCAACTAGGAGAGTGTTGGCGGTATCAGGGTTCTTCCGCATCTCACTTCTCCTGGGTCTCAAGCTCGGCGATCCGGGCCTTCATGCTCGAAAGCTCGTTGGCCTTCATCTTCTTGCTGCGCGGACGCCAGTAGCCAAAGTAGAACCACGCGCCGCCGACCGAGAGCGCGCCAGCGGCGAACATCGTCGCCGGGTGCAGGGCGAAGCTCTTGACGTTGTCGATGAACCCGGGCTGAGCCGGAGGCTCCGTCCCCATGGGGATGCCATAGAGAGGGTACGGTGCCATGCCGGCGACGGCAGGCGCCCCGCCGGAAGCCTGAGCTGCGTACTGAGCGGGGTTCATCACTTGCTCCTGCGGCTACGACGCCGCTTCTTGTTCGCCTTGAGACCGAGCGCGCTGCGCGTGTTGGCAACAACAGCGGCCGTGACCTCCTGGCCCTTCTTGGTGTGCGTCGCGATTGCCCAGATGGCAACGCCGGCCGCAACGCCTAGGGCCACGTTGCGCATGGTGTTGTCCTGCGCAATCGGAGCGGGGGCAGCGGGAGCGACGGGAGCAGGAGCGGGGGCAGCGGGCTCGCTGGCAACTTCACCCATGCCGGCGGCTGCGGGCGACTGATACAGCTTGGCGATGTCAGCCTTGGCCGCCGCCTTGTTCTTCGTCAGAGGGGCGAGGTTCTCGACCGCGCTCTTGCGGAGCTTGGCCTTGTTCTTCACCACGTGCGCGCCCATCGCATCGAGGCTGGGCAGACGAGTGCCCTGGCGGCCCGAGGACAGGTCCGAAATAGCCGCGTGCATCGCGCAGTGGGCAATCGTGTCCTCAAGCGCCTTCTGAGCGGGCATGCCCATTCGGATCATGCGCTCGGCCACCTTGTGGCACTTCTCGGCCATTCCGGGCCCAAGCGAGCCGATGGCCCGGACAAGGAACGCCTGGCGGTCCGCAGGGCTTGCCTTCGAGGCCGCCTCAAGCAGCACGACCGACGCAGCGTCGCGGCCGAACTTCTCGATGCGGCTCGATTGATTCATCATCACTGGACGGAGATGATTGGTGAACGGGCTGTAGGTCCGGTCGATCATCGGGCGCCCGCGAAGGCGAGGCACCGTCGTCGAGAAGGTCACACCGCCGCCCGAGGGCTGAACGACGCGCCAGTTGTCGGCCACGACGTCGAACATCTCGCTCTGCTGGGTGCCCAGCTCGTCCTCTTCGGCAATGTAGGCCGGGAACGCGTACTGGTGGGAGAACGAACCGTCCTCCGCGCGCCAGGTCACGCCTTCTTCCATCTCGAAGATGCCGTTGCCGATGACAGCGTCCGAGCCCGAGGCGAACTCGTAGCTCGTGCGGTCATACATCGTCTCCGGGTCGACGTCGGCATTCGACGGCATCCTGTTCATCTGAGAAGGCTGGTACTGGCTGACCTTCATCACCGAGTCGACGGTGATCTCAGCCGCATCCTCATTACCAGACAGATCGGTCCTGGCCATCGACATCGGACGATACCCTCCGCCCGCTCCGGGCCCCCACGGTGAAGCTCCGAACGTCGTCTGCTGAGCGTCCGGGCCATCATATTCCGGCTCCATCTCGTACTGAGAGGTGCCTTCAACATCAGGAGCGGGAGCCGCGCCAGATCCTGGAGTGGACCGAACATCCTCCTGTAGGTCGTCATCCAGAAAGGTCCCCTCGGACGAGATGTCCGCGTAGTCCTGAATGTCGAGGTTTGCGTTGCCGCGCATGGTCGGAATCGCCATGTCGTCGCTACCAAACAGATCCAGATCATCCAGCTCGTCGCTCATTGTGTCTCCGGCGCGCACTGTGACTCAAAAGTGATGCGTTGTGAAGCCGTCACTTTAGAGCGATGACGAGGCCGACGATTGCAATCGCGGCAACCCCGCCGCCGATGGCCAAGGTTCGGATCATGTCGGACCGAGCAGCAAGGCGCGCGGCCTCCTGGCGACCCTGAACTTCAGCAAGGCGGATGGCTTCGTTTGCCCTCGCGGCAGCCACCTGCGACTCCAGGGCGATCTGCTCCTGATTGCAGCCAGCCGTCTGAGCGGCTGCTGCGCTGCCCTGCATAAGGGCGCCGCCCTTTAGCAAGCCACCCGAGAAGGTCTCCGTGTACCCTGCAACGAGCTGGCTGCCGCCTGCGCCCACGATGCAGAAGCCTTTCTGGAGGTCCTTCATGAAGTCGGCGCCAAGGCCACCTCCAGAGAGAGCCTCTGCGCTGCGCTGAGCGGCGCTTGCCTGCAACAAGAAGGCGGTCTGATCTGCTAGGTGGTTTGCGATAGCCAGCCGGATCGCATCGAACATCGCCTGGCTGTCGCTGACGCCCGCTGCGAGCAGCCTGTCGTACTCGGCGCTGGCGGTCTTAGCCAGGCCGTTCGACACCTTGTTGACCTCTGACACGAGGGCAGCGCGGCGGCGAGATGGAGGCTTCTTGGCCACCGACAGCATGATGTTTGCCGCGATGAGAGAAGAGCGAGCCAGGATGGGATCGCTCTTTGCCGCAGTGCCAACTTTGATCTGTGCAGCCATCACTTGCTCCTCGAACGACGACGATTCTTCTTGACGGCGGGCTTTGCAAACCCCTGGCCCAGCGCGTAGGCGAGGGCGAGGGGGCCAAGCAGGCCGCCCGCGAGCGCCCAGAGCGCCGTCGATGTGACGTCGCTGGACCTCCGGTAGCCGTGGTAGGCAAGCGCCCCGGCAAACAGCGCGTTGACCATCGCAAGCGTGGCCAGACCGCCGCCCGCGAACACGCCAGACAGCCCGCCACTCTTGTCGGTGGACTCCTTGACGCGGAACACGGTCAGCGTCGGATCGACGGTGCTGACGGGGATGGCCCTCAGCCCCGGAAGGCCGCCGTCTTGAGCGTAGTATCCACGTTGCGATTGCTGGCGCATCTCACACCTCGAAAATGGTGTACTGCTTCACCCGGTCGAGCATCTTCTGCGTGCGCCGCCCAGCAACCGGGTCGAGCACGTACCAGAGCTTGGTCCGAGGGTCTTGGGCGCGGCAGAAGACGTGCGTGTGGGACTTCAGCTCGCCCATCCGGCGGGGCTGAAACCCGACGGTCACGAAGTTCACCTCAGCGCCGACGCATAGGCATCCGGCCGCGATTGCCGTGGCCATGTCATCGCAGTCGAGCGCTGAGACGCCGACGTTGATGTCGTCGATCATCCGCTCCGGGTCTCGAATCATCTCGACATGCAGCGGGTCACGGGTGTATCGGCCCGCGTTGCCCCACCACCGGCAGATGGCGATGATCTCGGACTCGTAAGCCTTCGGCCGAACCCGGTTGACGATTTGTTCGGTGTGGCGCCGAACCTTGATTGAGCGCTCGCCGCGGTCGCCGCGAACTAGCTCGATCATCTTGGCAACGGTGTGATCGGTGCCTTGATAGGGCTCCACCGTGCCAACCGCCTGGTTGAACGACGGAGCGTAGTTTTCGGCTCGTAGTCGCATGAGTCAGCCGGAGTGTCGCACGAAAGATACCGTCAGCGCAAGTCATCGACGGGTTGAAAACTTGTCCCCGTCGCGCACGTACACCTTCGGCTGCGAGCGCCCCTGGGCAACCGGCCTTGCCTCAGAATGCGGCTCGACCCGGATGTCGACCACCTTGGCTCCGTCGCGGGTGATGACCATCGCGAAGTGGCTGCCAGGTAGGATGGACATGGCCTTGAACAGGCGCGCGGGCATCGCGTAGGCGAGGGCGCCCGGGAACCGGACGATGGCCCGGTCTCCTTGAAACAGAGCGAGCGTGCCGACTCTGCGCTCCTGCTGGAGCTGAGCAGGGGCGCCAGCGGCTTCGGGTCGCCTCGGGCCAGAGTAGTTTCCGATGCCTTTCACGGCGCGGATTCTACCACACGGCGGCCCGAGGCAACCCCTGTCGTCATCCGACGCGCTGCTTGAGCAAGGTCAGGGCCTCGATCGTGAACTGCTCGCCAGCGGGGGTGGCCCCAAGCGAGTTGGGCTCGCGCTCCTTGATGACGGCGACCAGAACCTTCGGCGGCTTGGCAGTCACCTGCTTCAAGATAGCCGGGGGCCACTGGGAGACCATCTTCTCGACGAAGTCTTCGGGATCGTCGCCGCCGGCCACGCTCTCGTGAACCAGCTTGGCGATGACGCCGATGGCCTGCTTTTCGATCTCGCTCAATGCGCCAGTATCCACTGCCTCAACCTCCGTGGGCTCGCTGCTGCGCGAGGTCCTCTTGTTTGGCTGTGCGGGGACGGGCTGCGGACGCGGAGGCGGCGCGGCCTGTTCCTGCTCGGGTGCATCGTCGTCCACACCTTCCCACGGCGGACGCTGCTTGGGCAATCCGGCTCCGAGGTTCTGCGTGACGGCAACCCGCTTCTTGACGGGCTTGTTGGGCGCGGGAAGCAGGCCAGGCCGCTGACGCTGCTGCTGGATCTGACGCTGCTGCGCCATGAGCTGCTGATGGGCAGCCTGGGGCATCATGCCAAGTCCACCGGTCCGCGGATCGGTCACGACGACCATCGGCCCCTGCGGGGTCTGAAGGACGTCGCCCACCTTGGGCTGCGGGGGCGGCTCGGGTGCCGCCGGAGCGGCGGCAGAGCCTCGGTTGGTGAGGGCCGCGATGATGGCGGGAAGGTTCTCGCCGATGCCCTCCATCACGGGCGACAGGGTGTCCTTGACCATCTCGGCCACGCCTCCGCTCAGGCCGCCAGAGGAGCTTGAGCCTCCGAGGGAGAATCCGCCGGAAGGGGCGGTGGCGGCGGTGGTCGCGGGAGCGGTGTCGAAGCCGAGGGCTTCCTTGGCGTACTCGCGCAGCTCCTTCATGCGCTGAATCTGCGAGAGCGGGTCGGAGTTGTCGGTGATCTTGGTCCGAAGCTCCTGAAGCTCGCCAAGCTTCCGATCGACCTCGCCCTGGAGCCACTGGATGCGGCTCTCGTAGGTCGTCTCCATGGAGCTGATGCGTGAGCGGTACTGGGTTTCCAGGTTCACCGCCTGGGACTCCATGCGTTCCTTCCAGGCGCGCTCACGCTCGTCCAGCATCTCACGGAACCGCTCCTGGTCCCGGCGGCGCTCCTCACGCTCGCTGATCAGAAGGGCCTCGATGCGGCCCTCGCGACTGCGAGAGGACTCGCGCTCCGACTCGATGCCACGGGTGTGGGACTCACGCATCGAGGACTTCTCCTCTTCGTGCCCGCGCCGCATGGAGTCGATCATCTGCTGGTTCTGCGACCGGATGGCCTCCGTCTCGGAGCGGTGCTTTTCAAGCACGGACTCCATGATCCGCTCGGTGGCACGAGCCGCCATCTCGTCGTTCTTGCCCATCAAGGGCATCAGCTCGCGCATCTCAGACGCCAGACTGGGGCGGTTCATCTCAATCGACTCCAGCTTCTTCTTGATTTCCAGCATTTCGCCGCGCTCGGAGGCTCTTGCCTCTTCGACGCGACGGATCTCGCGGTCGGCGCGCTCCCGCTCGTCCTTGAGCCGGTGCTCGTAGTGCTTGCGCTCCATCTCGCCGCGTTCCCGCTCGGAGCGCTGAATGTCATCGGCCCGCTTGGAGTACGCTTCGATGACCGGGCTCAGGACCTTTTCGGCCTGCGAGTAGCTGTCCTTGGCGTTGGACTCGGCCCTGCGGCGCTCTTCACGCTCGGACTCGGCGACTTCCGAGACAACCTTGAGGGCGGCCTCGACGATCTTGGGGTTTTCGGGCTGCTGCTGCTGATGGTAGTACATCTGCTGCTGCTGTTGCTGCTGCTGGGAGTGACCCTGGGCCTGAGCTTCGGCCTGGGGGTTGCCCTGCATCGAGCGCGGAAGGCGCTCGGCCTTGGGCTCGCCGGCAATCTGGACCTCAAGCGACTCGTACTGCTTGAGTTGATGCGGATCCTGCGGGTGAGGGCCCATCACCTTGATGCGGAAGGTGCCGCCGCCGTACTCGGAGGCGATCTGCTCCTCGACGAGGGGCACGTCCCACGAATCGTAGAAGCCATCGCTCTTGACGCCGCGAATCAGCTTGGGCCAGGAGCGCCAGACCTGAATCTTGAACTCAGGGCGGCTTCCAACGCCGAACTTGGCGTACAGGTCGCCAAGCGTCTTGACGTTCTCGCTCGGCTTGGGGGCCGGTTCCATCGGCAACAGATCGGACACGTCCACGGCGGACTCCTTTTCCTTGCGCCGCTTGGACGTCTTGGGTTCCTGTGGCTCGGGTTCCGGCTCTGGCTCCGGCTCTGGCTCTGGTTCGGGCTCGGGTTCGGGCTCGGGTTCGGGGATGAACTCGGGCTCGGGGATCTCATCCGGCTCGGTGCGCTTCTGAGCCAGGCGACGCTTGGGCTTGCTCTGCCCGTTGCTGGTGCTGGCGCTCAGCACCTCGTCGATGTCGTCGAAGTCTTCCGACATCTTCAACCCTCGTCGTTGCCCCCGCCGTCCTTGTCGCTGCTCGACTCGGAGGCGCTGTCCTCGTCCTCTTCCTCGTCTTCGTCCTCATCCTCGTCGTCCTCGCCGACGCCCATGAGCTGGGCGGTGAGGCGGCCGAGAAGCTCGGCGCACGAGTTGAACGCCGACTGGACCTCCTGGTCCTCGGGCAGCTTGGCGACGAGGATGGTCTGAAGAGCGTAGAACGCCTGACCAAGCTCGCTCAGAAGCTCCGTGTCCACGCCCGGAAGCTCATCGCCAGCGTCGATGCCCGCGCCAGCGAAGGCACGCTGCGCCCACTCCATCAGGCGCTGGGCCTGGTTGGCGTTGTTCACGGACAGATTGTAGTTGTCCACGAGACCCTCGGCGAAGAGGTCCACGATCTGGGCAAGGCGGGGGTACAGGAACTGCGCGACGAACTGCCGAAGCTGAGCCGGGTCTTCAAACGCCTTGGTCTTGAGGAGGCGCTTGCGGTCCTCGGCGATCTCGCTCTTGAGCTGCTGGAAAGCGGGGGGCATCTCGATCTGATCGGTCATCTCTCTTCTCCCTTCAGAGGTCCACGTCTGCGCTGGTCCTGGCCGCCTCTTCGGCGGCACTCCTCTGCCTGCGCTCGAAATCAGCCAAAATGGCCGCGCTCTTGGCGTCCACCGGCTTTCGGGCCGTACACGCATGCACGGGCACCGAGCCAAGCTCCATCAACTCAGCAGCCGTCGACAGCTTCGTGCAGAAGCGCCGCACCTGCATCAGCTTGCGCTTGAGACCCTTGGCCACTCCATCGGCATCGGTCAAGAAGGCGACGTAGAAGTCGCACGGCGGCCGTCCCGACGCGGCGTCCGCCGCGCAAACGAGATTGTCGGCCGTCAGGCCCTCGTCGGCCTCCGGGGGCGCCCCCGGTGCCACCATCACCCCGCCGTCCTTGGCCGGAACCATCGGCAAGTAGCCGGTTTCGATGTACTCGGACGGATCCGTCGCCATGGGCTTCTGGACAGGCTTTTCCAGCTCTCCAGCGGCATCGGGGTCCGAAACCTCGGCGAAAACGCCCTTGTTCAGCTTGCTTTCGGTCATGCGGGGCCAAACCTAGCCCACCCAATGAGCCCCTGTGCTTATCGGCAACGCAGCCGAAAATCCGGCCTTTGCTGATAGTGCTCCACAAGTGCCCGATTTCCCTGGACTTTTTGTGGACCTCGACAAAAGATAGGGGTCCATCTATGCCGCCGACTGACATCGAGGTCGACCCTGGTCATGGGCCGCGCGCCCGCGCGCCACGCGCGCTCCGCGCGCCCCGCGCCGCGCGGCGCACCGCGCAACGCGGCGGACAACGCGGGCGAGCCGCGCGGCGGCCAGGGAGCGCGCAAGCTGGCCAGGGAGCGCGGCGCGGCGGCCAGGGAGGCGCCGGGGACACCCGGAGCGTGCCGGGGCGTGCGCGCGAGGCGCGGCACCGGCCGGGAGAGGCACCGGCCAGGACCGACCAGGACGGTGTGAGCGCGGGTAGGAGTTGTCCTACATCAGCGCACCGCGTGAAACGCTGATATGTTTCACGGACGTGAGCGGACTCACGCTGTTTGCAGCCCCGTGGAGGGGCCGCCATGGGGCGCGGGGAGCCGGACGTAGCGCGCGCCGTCCGGCAATTGGACGGCCGCCACGGGCCGCCTAGCGCCCCGGGCGGGCAATATCGCGCATGATACGCGCAGCCAACCTTGACCCTGGACCGGGCGGCTGGCACGGTAGCTGCTACGTGCGGGCGGCGCGCGGGGTGAGAGCAGACGCGACGGGCGGGGAGCAAAGCTGGCGACCCTGCTTGACAGCCTCCCGGGGACGCCCTATAGTCCGGTCTCTCCCCGCTCGTACGCGGGGGGGGACAGCCTCTCACGGGAGGCCGGATCGGCAGTCGCCTCGCCGCGCGAGCGGTCGCACCAGGGAGCCCTCTCGCGGGGGGGAGCTAGCCCCTCAGGCGCGGGTAGAGCCAGGACGGTCGCCAGCGGGGGGGAGAGACTACGGCCGACGCGCCCGGGCGCGGCGGCCAGCTACCAGCGGACGCCGGGGGGATGCTCCCGGCCCCGCGCTAGCGCGCAGCGGTCGGGGCACGTCCCCGGGCATCGCTGCGCGGTAGCGCGGGGCGGCAGAGTGCCGTCGCGCAAGATGCCCCCACGGGGGGCAGAGGAGGGTGACATCATGGGCGGAGTCTACGCGGGAGTCTACGCGGGGGAGAGCGGCGAGGAGCACGCGCGCGCGTGCGGCGGCGGCCGGGAGTGGATCGTGCGGTCGGCGGCGGCGGCGATGCCGAGTAGCTGCTGGGGCCGCTACCGGCGCGTAGCCGTCGTCGAGGTCGCGCCCGGGGCGCGACCGGCGATCGTGTCGTCCAGGTCGCGCGGCGTGATCGCGATCCGGGCGACCTGGGAGCGGCGCCACGTCGGCCGCCGCGCGAGCGGCCGGTGCGCCTACCTGCGCGCGGTGGCCGAGGCGTGCGATCTCGCTGAGCGGCTGGCGGCCGAGGCGTGCGATCTCGCTGAGCGGCTGGCGGCCGAGGCGGGGGGTGTCTCGTGAGCGGCGGCGGCGATACGCCGGTCCGCGCCACGTGGGCCCGCCTCCGCGACGGCGCGTGGGGACTGCGGTGCGAGGACGCCGTCGCCACGGGCGACGTCGTCCGCGCCGAGCGGCGTAGCGGCGCGTCGGCCCTCGTGAGGGTCGGGCGCGTCGCCTGGACCGGCGACGGGATCACGCTGGCCGAGGCTGGCGATGAGGTGCGCGAGCCGCGCGGCGATACGCCGGTCCGCGCCACGTGGGCCCGCCTCCGCGACGGCGCGTGGGGACTGCGGTGCGAGGGCGCCGTCGCCACGGGCGACGTCGTCCGCGCCGAGCGGCGTAGCGGCGCGTCGGCCCTCGTGAGGGTCGGGCGCGTCGCCTGGACCGGCGACGGGATCACGCTGGCCGAGGCTGGCGATGAGGTGCGCGAGCCGCGCGGCGGGACGCGCCGAGCCGCGCCCGTCGAGGCGCCGCGCGTCGAGGCGCCGCGCGTCGAGGCCGCGCCCGCGCCCGTCCAGGCGCCCGCGCCGGTCGCGGCGGCGCCCGTCCAGGCCGCCGAGCCCGCGCGTGCGGCGGGCTGCAAGCCGTGGCGCCGCTGCATGAGCGACGGATGCGCGGCGTGCGCGCCCGGTGCGCCCGCGCCCGGTGCGCCCGCGCCCGTCTGACGGGCTGGCGGCCCCTCCGGGGGCCGCCCCTCGCGAGCAGCGCACGGGCCTCCGGGTCGGTGCTCTGCTCGCGCGGACAGACCGCGCGGCGGCCCCCACGGGGGGCAGAGGAGGGTGAGATCATGGGAGAGCATGGACAGGGGCAGGGCGCGCGCGGCCTCGACGCGATCATCGCGACGGTGCGGCGCCTCCACCGGCTGGCGGGCGACCCCGGCGCGACCGAGGGCGAGGCGGCGGCGGCGGCGGCGGCGGCGGCGCGGCTCATCGAGCGCCACCGGCTCGACGTCGCGAGCCTGGGGAGCGGCGAGGACGCGGCGCCCGCGCCCGTGGAGGCCCCGGAGATCGACGCTCACCCGCTCGACGCGGCGCGGGTGCGGATCGCATGGCGGGGCATCCTGGCGGGAGCCGTCGCCCGCTCGCAGGGCTGTCGCGTCTGGTGGAGCGGTCCCCGCCTCCACGTCGCGGGGACGCCCTCGCGCGTCCAGGCGTGCCGGTCGCTCTATGCGTGGCTCGCCCGGGAGATCGACAGCCTGGGGGCCCAGGCCGCGCGCGGCCACGGGCGGTCGTACGGGCACGCCTGGAGGGTCGGCTGCGCGACCCGTATCGGAGAGCGGCTCCGCGCCGCCGCCGCCGAGGGCGCGACCGAGGCCGCCACCCGCGCACGGGCCGAGGCGTACGCCCGGGGCGGCGAGGGCGCCCTGGTCCGAGTTGAGGCCCGGATCGCGACGCTCGCGGGCGACGCGGCCAGGACCGACGATCTGGTGCGCGCCAGCGTCGGCCCCCTGCGTCCGGGCAGGGCCGCCACCGTCCGATCGGCCAGCGGCTGGCAGGACGGGCACGCTGCGGGCGACCGGATGCGCCTCGACGCCCGCGCCTCGCTGGGCAGCGGCGGCGGCGGCACCCTGCCCCGGTGACGTCCGCGCGGGGTGCCCGGGGTCCACGCCCCGGGCACGCCCGCCCCGAGGCCCGCGACCTCGACGGATGAATTTTCGATCGACCCCTTGACTTTCAGCGGACCCGACACACACTCCACACTCACCGCACGCGACCGACCGGCGAGGGGCTGAGCGGCGCGGGCCAGACCAGAGAGAGCAGACGACGCCATGACCACCACCGAGACCACCACCACCGGCTCCACCTTCGACCCGAGCACCATGCCGATCCGCACCCTCCCCGACGTGCCCGAGCGGTGGCACGCGCTCGATCGCGGGCGGCGCGGCGGCCAGGACCGCGAGCCGCTGACCTTTGAGGCCGCCTACCGCCTCGTCGAGGAGGCCGCGCGCGAGGACGGGGCGCGCGAGGACATCGCGTCGGGGGCGCTCGATCGGCTGGCGGTCGACGTCGACCCGCGCAGCGGGATCGTCCACGTCGTCCGCACGCAGCAGGTCGGCGCGGGCCTCGCCCCCGTGGGCGAGCCTATGCCGCTGCGGCGGTCGGCCCTGGCGGACCTCTGCACCCGGGCGCACGCGCCCGCCGACTACCTGAGCCGCCTCCCGGCGACCCTGGCCCGCGCGTGTCTCCAGCACGGGCTGGTCGCGTCGACCGGCGACCGGACGGGCACCCTGCGGCTTGCGCGGCGGGAAGTCCGCGCGGTCGTCGGCGAGCGGTACGCCGCTTACGACGACCTCACGGTGCTGGACGCCATGGGGGAGGTGCTCTACTCCCAGGGTCTGCTCTCCGACGTGCGGGTGCGCGCGGTCGGCACCGGACCGCGCCTCACGCTGCGGGTCACCGTGCCGACCGGCGCGGAGACCATCCGCCCCGGCGACGGCGCGGAATGGGGGGTGGATCTCAACAACGGGGAGTTGGGTAACGCCTCCGTCTCGGTGACCCCTATCAGCTACCGGCTCGTGTGCGCCAACGGCATGCGCGGGTGGGCGAGCGGCGACCGGCGCGCGATCCGGCACGTGGGCGACCCCACGCGCGTCCAGGCGTACCTCTCGGACGCTCTGCCCGCCGCTATCACGGCGGCGCGGGGCATCCCTGACGCGCTCCGCGCCGCGACGGCGCGCATGGTCGACGACGTCGCCGCCGAGTTTGACCTGCTGCGCTCGCCCCGCTACGGGCTGGCGCAGTCCGAGGTCGCGGGCGTGGCCCGCAGCCTCTTCGGGGACCGGGGCATCGCGCTCCCGGCCTCGACGACGGACGCGGCCTGGACGGAGGCGCTCCGTGAGGTGAGCGGGATCAGCAGCTACGACGTGATCCAGGGGATCACCGAGTACGCCCAGGGGCGCCCCGTCGAGCGGCGCCTCGACCTGGAGGAGGCGGCGGGGCGCTACCTCGCGCAGCGCACGGGGCGCGCGTGAGGTGAGCGGGCGGCGGCCCTCCGGGGCCGCCCCTCGCGAGCAGCGCACGGGCCTCCGGGTCGGTGCTCTGCTCGCGCGGCAGACCGCGCAGAGGAGAGGGGTGAGCATGGACGAGCAGATCAGGGCAGCACTCGACAGGCTGGCGGCGGCGGCGGCACGCGCCGCGACGGCCACCGCCGCGACGGCCACCGAGACCCGCGCCGCTGAGCGCGCGGCGTGGCTCGATGCGATCGAGGTCGCGCAGCAGCACGGGCGCACGTGCGAGGTGCGCGGCTACCGCGCGGGCTGGCGCGAGGAGCAGCGCATCCAGGCCCAGCGGGCCGCGCGAGCGGCGCGGGCCAGCAAGCGGGCCGCGACGTGATGCGCCTCCGAGTGACGCACCCGAGCCGAGCCGTGACCCGGTTCGGCGTCCTGGCCTCGCCCGAGGCCATGGACCCGCGCAACGTCGCGCGCCAGGAGGCGCTCCGCGCCGCCGACGAGGCGGCCGAGCGGGCCAAGCGGGCCGAGGCCCGTCGCGAGCGAGCCGCCGCCAAGCGGCGCGCGAGCGGCCCGAGGGGCTGGTGCGACCAATGCCGACGTCGAGGCGATCCGCGCGGCTGAGGCCGCGCTAGAGGCCGCGACGGTCGACGCGGACGCTATCCGCTCCGACGAGCGCGCGTGGCCCCTGACGATCGAGCGCGCGTCGAGGTCGACGGTAGACCCCTCGACATGGATCGTGCGCTACAGCGCGCACGCCCCCACGGGCGAGCACATCGCGCACGATGCGAGGTACACACCAATGCGTGGCCGTCTGCCGCCATTGGCAGGACGACAGGGACGACAGGCACGACGACCTCGTGGCCGAGTCGCTCGCGCAGGGGGTCCGAGTGCCGCACCCTGGGCATCTACTCCGGGGCATGCAGCTATAGCTGGACCCCCTACGTCGGGCCTCCGACGTAGCCTAGACCCCGGCGCGTAGCGTCCGGGCCCATCATCCCCCTCTCTCACGTCGTCTGCCCCGGGCGGGGCGTGGTCGGGGTCTAGGCTAGGTCGGAGGACAGGAGACAGCATGCTGGTTTGGATTGTGCGGCTCCGAGAGGAGCACGGGCTGGCGCGCGTGCGCGAGGTCCGGGTGCGCTGCGCCTCGATCGCGGAGGCTCAGCGGGTCGCCGTGCGGCGCCTCTACGGGCCCCGCGCGACGTGGACCCCGTCGCATGCCGACGTGGGCACCCTGCGGCGCGCCGACTCGCTCCCAGGCGGGCGGCTGATCGTGCAGACCGAGGCCGAGTAAGAAGTAGGTCGCAGAAAAAAAAACAACGGGCACCCATTGACAGACGCGATCGAGTGCCCAACATACCAGACACACGAGACGGACTGACGGGGAGGCGACGATGGGAACTTGGCAGCATGCGGGTCGTCTCGGTCTCGATCGCGGGGATCTGATTCTGTCCGCTCACGGTGAGCGGGCTGAAACGCGCGGATGCCGCGCGGAAGGTGAGTTCTAAATGCGTATCAAGGTCGGCGTGGATACCTCCAAGGCGATCCTCCTGGGGGTGGAGCCGGTGCGTGGCACCGTGGTAGTGGACGTGCCGATTGCGTCGCTTGGCGAGGCCGAGCGCGCATGGGTTGCCGAGCGCGCCAAGCCGTACGCCGAGGCCGATTGCGACGTGTCGCTGGCGTTGTTTTTGGCGCCGGTCACGGCCGAGTCGGTGGCCTCCGAAATCTCCAGGCTCGTCAAGTGCGCGACCGAGCAGCGCATGGCCGCCGCCCGCGCGAGCTTGGCGGTCTGCGTCGGAGACCCCTGGTACTTCCGGGTGCCCGGGTGTTTGGACGAGTTGCGTCAGATCTTGGGGGCTGACGTCGAGCCTCAGATCGCGGGCATCTGGGCCGAGCGCGCCCAGGACGTCGAAGCGACCATCCAGCGAGTGCTCTCCGGTGACGTGCGCTGGGAGCGGACCGGCGGTTTCAAGGGCCACTACTGGCTCGCCACCGAGGACGGTGGAGCCGGTACGCACGGGTGCGAGGCCGTCCCCACGTCTGGCCCGCTGCGCGGGTGGAGCGAGGCGTCGCAGGACGAGCGGGTGATTGAGGTCGCGCGTGCCGCCGTCAGGCGGCTCAACGCGGAGGAGGAGGCGCGCAGGGTCGCGCGTGTGCAGGCCGAACAGAAGGCCGAGGCCGCCAAGGCCGCCAAAACGGCGCGGCGCGGGGCGCTCGTCAAGGAGTGGGGGTCCGAGGCCCAGCGGCAGCGGCTGGCCGAGGGGCGCATGCCGAGCAGCGATCAGGGCGAGATCATCGATCTGAGGCTCGCGATCCCGGGGTGCGCGGTCTACCCGAAGCTGACGGTTTCGGATATCGCGCACAGGGAGGACTGCGACGCGCGGGGCGCGAGGTTCAGCGTCATCGAGGACAGCGCGGGGGAGCCTGTGGCCCTCGACGAGGCCGAGTACCGGCGTCTGACGATCTTGCGGGATGCCGCCTCCGAGACGCTGGCGGGCTGGACCCACACCCTCACCGTGCGGCGGCATGAGGGCACGTGCAGCGATTGCGGCGAGGCCGTCTACCGTTGCGGAGTCCGCGTGTGGATCGACCTGGGCGAGGGGCTGACGACCTCGACCGAGTACACCCTGGGGGGCGAGTGATGCCTCGCTATCGGAGGATCGTGGAAGAGACGCGCGTCCACTACCACGTGATCGACGCCCCGGACGAGGCCAGCGCTCGCGATGCCGTCGCGTCGCTGCGGGCCGAGCAGTACACCGAGACCGACGCAAGCGGCCGGTGGGGCTGCGACGTCCTCGAAATCATCGAGGAATGACCAGAGCGGGCAGCCCACGGGCTGCCCCTCGACAGGGGCGCGCGGCTTGGTGGAGCCGTGCGAGCACGAGGACGACAGCGTCGGAGCGTGCGTCATCTGCGGGGCCGAGGGCTGTCATATCAATGGCGGCGGGACTCATTGGTGGGCCGAGGCTGTTGTCGAGGGCCAGCAATACCTCGTTCACTACTGCCAGGGTCACGACGGCACGTTGCTCGACGGCCCTCACGCTGGCGGGTTCGCTGTCTGGAGGTGCGACTGCGACGGTGACCAGCATTGGCCCGAGGCGGCGACCGATCCGCGTAACCAGCAGGACGTTTTGGACGTCAGCGGGGCTGCGTCCAGCAGCGAGAACGTGGGCGACACGTGCAACTCCTGTGGAGCCAAGCGTGGCGAAAAGTGCTGGGGCTTGTTCGACTGAGGGAGGGGCAGATGGGAGACGTGGCCAAGCTGGAGCAGGGCAACCTGCTCGTGGAGTTGGAGTGGATCGGAGAGGGGCTCAGCGGGGACTACGACCCCAACGACCCCAACGACGTGCCGCTACTCCGCTTCTCTCTCTGGGAGCGGCACGGGGGCGGATGGGACTACGTCGAGGACACCAGCTACTGCTGTCAGGTGAGCCGCGACGCCCCAATGGAGCAGATCGAGGCCGCACTCCGCACCCTGATGCGTGAGTTCCGGTCGACCGTCGATTCCGGTGGAAGCGTGAAGAAGGCGGGCGAGAAGCTCTCGTGGATCGGAGGAGACAAGTGACGGAAGAGAACAACGCCCCCTCCGACGACGACTACCGCATGGCGGCGAAGGACCGGGAGCAGGACGGTGAAGTTGAGTTCGACGCCGACGCACCCGTGTCCCGTACCGAGGCGGGAGCGTACGTCCAGGCGTGGGTCTTCGTGTCCAAGGAAGAGGTGGCCAAGTGACCGACAACGATCTGATGATTGCGCGCCTCGACCTTGCCGAGCGCATGGCGTGGCTCGACCGCAACAAGGCGAGCGGGCGAGTGCTCCATCCGGCCGACACCAAGGGCTGGATCTACGACGGACTGATGACCGGCTACGCGCACGACGACTCGATCGAGGTGCCCCTGGAAGGCCCCGTGCGAGTGCTGCCCGTGAGCGAGCGCAGCCGGAACGAGTGGATCGCAAGCAACACGCTGTACGACGGACCCGGGGGCAGGTACGCGGCCTTGATCGACGTGTACTGGGACGTCGAGCCTGTGGGTTGGGTGCTCAAGTGCCCCAAGACCGGCGAGGTTCTCACGTCCTGCTGGGTCTTCGGCCCCACGGTCTACCTTGAGCGTTGACAGAGTCTCGGGGGCCGGTTACATCAGACACACGCAACGGAGGCGCGAATGTTCATCCTAATCTGGCATCACAAGTACGGCGAAGAGCTTTACACTTTCTACACGCTGGACGAGGCGCACATGGGCGTCCGTCAGATCGTCCTAGACAACGCGTCTGAGTCTTCGGGGGAAGCGTGGGCGCAGAAGGTGCTGCGGTTCGCTGTCGCGTCGGAATGGAAGGACGCGCGGGTGTGCTACGAGGAATACAAAGACAACGAGTGGTTTCATATTTCTGAGCCTCTTCCCATTTCGGTGATTTCCGAAGGCGCGATGGTCGAACAGGCGCGTCGATATCTGGAAGGGTCCGCATCGTGAGCGATCCGATCATCGACGCTGTTGCGATCTCGTTGCAGGCGCGGCTGCCCTGCAACATCGAGGGCGCCCCGGGCACCGGCAAGACCTCTATCACCAAGGCGATCGTGGGTCGCATGGGCGAGACGGCGCACACCGTGATCTTGTCGGTGCGCGATGCGACCGACCAGGGCGGGTTGCCATCGATCGCGACCGACCCGCAGACCGGCGAAAAGTACGTCGTCATGGTCCCTCCCGCATGGGCCCGGAACGTCAAGCGGGACGGCAAGGGGGTTGTGATCTTCGATGAGTTCACTACGGCACCGGGGGGCGTCCAGAACTCCGCTCTGCGTGTGGTGAACGAGCGGTACGCTGGCGACACGTATCTCGGAGACGAGGTGTCGTTCGTTCTGATCAGCAATCCGCCTCAGTACAGCGTCGCGGTCAACGAACTGATCCCGACCATGGCCAACCGGCTCCTCCATTTCTCGTGGCCGTTCAAGCCGCGCGATTGGACGGAGGCTTCGCGCAAGGGCTTCCCGGCGCCCGAGATCCCGCGCGTGTCCTCGTGCTGGCGCGAACTGGTGCAGGTCTACCGCATTTACTACACCGAGTTCTTAGACTCTCGGCCCGAACTGGCCCTCAAGTGGCCAGAGCAAATCTCGGCGCAATCGGGTGCGTGGCCTTCGCCCCGCATGTGGGACCAGCTTGCCCACGCCTTAGCCGCCGCCGAGTCGGCAGGTCACGGCCCCAAGAGCAAGGTGGCGTCCGTGCTCTGCGACGCTGCAATCGGAGAGGGGCCCGCCAAGGAGTTCAGGTCGTGGTTCGTCAACCGCGACCTGCCCGACCCGGAGTCCATCCTGTCCAACCCCAAGGGGGCCGCCGTTCCGACGCGGCAAGACCAGCAGATGGTCACGCTGGCCAGCGTCGCGGCAAGCGCCGTGCGCCCCCACGCCAAGCTGGTGGAACGCTACCGTGCCGCCTGGGCGTACTGGTCGCGCGTCTGCGGCGACAAGCCCGACGTTGGATTCTCTGCGGCGCGCATCATGGCGTTCCATGCGCCCGCCGGCATCGAGCGGGACATTCCTCCCGAGATCAGCAAGGTCATTCCCCTGCTCCAGAAGAGCGGGATCAACCTGGGCTGAACTGAACATGGGCTGGAAGAACCAAGAGGCGTACGAAACCGTCGCCGCCGCCCGCGTCAAGCTGGCAGAGGAAATCCGACCCTACCTGGCCACCTCGCTCTACGCATGCGTCCTGCTGGAAGAGCCGATGTGCTCGTCCGCTGCCGTGGACGAGTTCTGGCGCATGTACTGGAATCCGAAACAGGCGATCGCCTGGGGTGTCAGCGGATGCGTCGCGGTCATGTACCACGAGATCATGCACCCGCTACGAGAACACCACGCTCGCGCCAGGACCATGGGCGTGCTGATTGGCGAGGAAGTCGCCAACATCGCAGCGGACCTTGAAATCAACGACGATCACGAGCAGGAAAACCGCACTCTCGGAGACATCCCGCCGCTGCCCGAGGGTGCCTACTACCCTCGCATGTTCAAGCTGCCCGAAAACCTGACCTTTGAGCGGTACTACGAGGCCCTCAAGGACAAACAAGGCAAGAAGTCAGGCACCGGATGGAAGCCAGATTGCGGCTCCGGGGCCACCGGCAACCCCAGACCGTGGGAAAAGGGGTCTCCAGAGTCATCGGGCGTCGATGGGCTGGAAGAAGCGGACGCCTACGACGTCATCCGTCGCACCGCAGAGCAGGTACGACAGGCCGCCGAGGCCACGCGAGGCGTTGTCCCCGGGTCGCTCGTGTCATGGTCCGAGGCGATCTTGAAGCCCAGGCCCATCCCTTGGCAGCGTGAGATCGGAGCATGCGTTCGGCGCACCGTCGAAGACGTGAAGGGGCACCTGTTTTCTTCCTATGCCAGGCCCTCTCGGCGCCAAAGCGCGCTGCCCGACTTCGTCCTGCCGTCCATGCGGTCTCCTGTGCCGATCATCACCGTGGTGGGCGACACCAGCGCATCCATGGACGACGAAAAGGCCCTTCCCATCGTGCGCGGCACCATTGAAGACCTCTGCCGAGCCCTTGGGGCCACCGTGACCTTCATCGCGTGCGATTCGGCCGTTGCTGCCGTCCAGCACAACGTCTCCAAGGGCAGCACCGTCAAGCTCGCTGGCCGAGGTGGCACCGATATGCGCGTCGGAATCAAGGCTGCGCTGGAACGAAAGCCAAGGCCCGATGCGGTGATCGTCGTGACAGACGGCGAGACCCCTTGGCCGAGCGTCGAACCTAAAGGCACCCGCATCGTCGCGGCAATCGTCAACGACCGAAAGGTTGAGACGCCGCCCAGCTTCATCCGTACCGTTCACGTCAATCCAGAGCACATCGAGGCAAGCAAGTGACCAGCATCGTTCTGCACTCCAAGGCAGCGGCTCCCAAGAAGAAGTCCAAGGCCCAGAAGGCAGTCTCGGTTGACCCGAGCGAGCCGCAGCCCATCTGCTCGACTCGCATCCTATGCTTCGACAAGCACGGAGAGAGCGTCAAGCATCAGATCTTGTGGTTCGGGGACAGGTTCGTGTGCCGCGGATGCCAGGAAGCGGACGCACGAAGCTCCAAGAACGCGGCCATGGCGGCCCTTGGCGGCAAGGCATACTGGGGAGAAGAGGACTCGGGGTGCGAAGCTCTGATGACCCTGCTCAAGATGGTCCCGTACATGAACGTCGGCGACCAGGACGACCGATTCTTGGGTAACACCGTCAAGCCGGGTCCGTTCCGAGACCTGTACTACGACTACGAGAGCAACTCCCTCTTCAAGGCGGTACAGAAGGCCAAGAAGGCCAGAGACCTCATGGGCAAAGAGCACGTCTACGACGCAGCACTCAAGGCCGCCGTGAAGCACGCCGACACCTACGACAACGACGACGTGACCGAGGACATGATCGTGTTCAAGTGGAACGTCCCCACGTCGAAGATGAACGGACAGCGGGTCGCGTGGTGGCCGCTCGATACGTGGCACCTGCCGATCGCCCCCGACTGGTACGACACCGTATACAAGTCGTGCAAGGGCATCATCGGCGGCAAGTTCGTCTGCGGCATCTCAGAAGACGGCGTCGTGTATGCCGTGGACTGCTCGGGAGATGGCAAGATGGTCGTTCGCCCGTTCGCCAAGCAAGGAAACAGGCTCTCGCCGGCATGACCTTCGATTGCACCAAGTGCGGAGCCTGTTGCGTCAGCGACGGGGGAGTCGAGGCACCGTGGATTCCTCTGACCGCAGCGGAGCGCCGAAGGCTCCCCGCCGCTGCCAAGAAGCTCACGGTCCTCAACCGACCCTGGGTCGACGGTCACGCAATCTGCACGAAGCTGAACGCCGACTCAGACCGAGTCTGCGCCATGCTCGAAGGTAGCGTCGGGGTCGACGTCCGCTGCGCGGTGTACGACAAGCGACCGTCCCTGTGCCGGGACTTCGCCCCCGGCAGTCGAGGGTGCCTGGAAGCCAGGAAAGAAAACCTGACTGATCCCGTCAGGTAGGACGGGAGGTCTTGCGCGAACGGGCCTTGGCAGTCCGAGACTGCTTTTCCCTCTGGAGCAAGTGCCCGAACGCCTGTCCGAAGGTGTTCGGGTCTCCTCCCCAGTCCTTCCACCGTGCAGCGGCGGTCGTCGCGGTCATGAAGGCTTCGGCCTTGCCGCTGGGGCTCGCCCGCACGAGAATCCCGGGCTTGCCGGTGTCGGGATTCGTCACCTCGTCCATGGCCCAGATGAACTCTTCACGAGACTTCCTGGGGTGAACGACGATGCCCCCGGGCGAACGCTTCACGTGGATGACGAACGCCTTCTTGCGGCCCCGCGAGGGCTTCGAGGATGAACCGGAAGACGACTTTTTGGGGGCTGACGCGGCAGACTCGGGGAGCATGTGCCCGAACGCCTTGAGGTAGTCCTCGCGCGTGACGCCCTCCTTCTTGAGCAACGCCCACGCCTGAGTCGCATCCGGCCACCCAGCCATGCCATCGAGGTCAACAAAGACGCAGTCTTCGCCCGTCACCGGGTTGACGTCCTGCTTGGCTAGGACTGGCAGCAGCCCGGAGATCTTGAGGTAGCCCTTGCGTACTGTGGTTTCCATCGTGCCAAAAGCTAGCAGACCCCCTTCCACTTGTTTACATCAGACTTATGCTATTGACCCGCCACACCGAACATGGTATCGGCGGGTCTCCAACAAAGGAGAAACGTCGTGACTGCTCCCGGTGCAATCAAAAGTCGGGGTCTGCTTTCCACAGGGGAAGTGGCCGAGAAGATGTCCGTCCACAGGTCGACGGTCTGGCAGTGGATCTCATCGGGCGCTCTGAAAGCCCAGAAGATCGGCCCGAAGTACATGGGCATCAAGCCGTCAGACCTGGCCGAATTTGAGCGACGTTACGTTCAGGACGTCGGCTCCACAGCAGCAAGCAAGCCAAAGAAGGGGAAGAAGTGATGGAACAGGGAATCAGGGAGCGAACCGTGGTGGAGGGGTCGGTGGTCAAGGAAGCCCACCCGCTGGCCGCCCCTGCTCAGTCGACGATCACGCTCGACCAGCTCGGGAACCTGGGCTTCATCACGCCGATTGCGAGCCCCGAGGTGCTCCGCGCGGCGTTCGACCAGCGCCAGAAGATGATTGCGGCGATCTTGGACCCGCGCGACTTCATCTACACCGTTCCCTACGTCGAGAACGGCCGCCAGAAGCAGCAGGTCTGCAACTCACGGGAAGAGGCCGAGAAGTGGTCTGCCCAGTACGGCACCCGCTACACGGCCAACCCCAAGAAGTCCGGCGTCGTGAAGCTCGCGGTCGCCCTTGGCATCGAGGCCAAGCGCACCGGATGCAGCGGGCTTCCCGATGACGGCATGGCCAACTTCTCCTACGCGACATACGTGGCACGCCACACCCGCACGGGTGCCGAGGCCGAGGGCGTGGGCTGGTGCGACCGAGCCGAGCGCGGCGGACGCATGAGCACGCACGATATCATCGCCATGGCCGACACGCGCGCCTACTGCCGCGCGGTCCTGCGCCTCGCCGGCCTTGGGGACGTCTCGGCCGACGAGATTCTCGGCAGTCCCGACTTCATCGGCGGTGGAACCCAGGTCGTGGACGGCCCCGCGCCGACTTCGCCCCCCAAGCGCCCCGCTCAGGCGGCTATCCAGGCTCCGGTTGCGGAGGCCAAGCTGGAAGCGGTCGTCGAGTCCAGGGTCGAAGCGGAGCCTGAGACGGTCTCGCAGGGCTGGAGCCTGTCGCCCAGCGGCAACGACGATGAGATCCTCGTCACCCAGGCCCAGGCCCAGAAGCTCTCTCTTCTCGCTGTCGAGAAGCTGGGAACCAAGGAGGACGCCCGTAAGTGGCTGAACCAGACGTTCGGCCTGTCCCGTTCCACGGACATGCCCGCATCGAAGTACGAACACGCAATCGCTCTGCTGAACAACACCGGAAAGTGAGAGACTGAATGGCCAAGATCGCTGTCAAGCACCAGGGGATGACGGATCCTGATGCGAAGAAGATCCCTCCTCGCACCCCCATCGCCGCTGGCGTCTACCAGGCTGCAATCGTCAACGTGCAGACCGGCCTGACCAAGACGACGCCGAGCCTCCAGAAGCTGACTGTCGAGTTCCAGGTGCTTTACAACGCAGAAACCAAAGACGACGGCTTCAAGAACCGTCGCGTCTACCAGGACTACGTGCTGGAGCCGGGGGTCAACGAGGAGGCCAACCACATGCAGCGAGCCCGCCTCGTTCAGCTTCTCGACGCGGCCAAGGTGCCGTTCGACAACTCCGGTTTCGACGACGAAGACCTCAAGAGCAAGGCGGTCAAGATCACCGTCCGCACCCGCCAGGGCACCCAGCAGTCGCAGGACGGCACCTTCCCCGTGTTCGCCAACGTCGTCATGGTGGACGCACCGGACGACGTCAATCCCGACGATCTTCTCTGAGATAAGGAGCAGCCGTGGCCTGGATCCGAATGGCACCCATCGTCCACTCACCGTGGACCTCGCAAGACAGGCGACCCTGGACCCATCAGCCCGATGGGCACTCCTACTGGGTTGACGTCCAGCCTTCCAGCGAGAGACTTGCGATCCAGGCCACGGGCACCGCCGAGCCCAAGCTGGTCATCCCAGCAGAAAGCAGCGAAGCGAGAAGTCAGCGCACAGTCATTCGCCTCAGGGACTATCAAATCGAGGCGATTGATGCGGTAGAATCGTCGTGGAAGAGCGATAAAAAATCGCCACTTGTTGTGCTCCCGACCGGGTGCCACCGCGCCGGCCAGGGCATACTGATGTTCGACGGCTCGATCAAGAAGGTCGAAGACGTCGAACAGGGTGACCTGTTGATGGGGCCCGATTCTAAGCCAAGGACGGTTCTCGCCCTCTGCCGTGGCGAAGGCCCCATGGCGACAGTCCGGCCCGTGAAGGGGCGCGAGTGGACCGTCAACGATGAGCACGTTCTCTCGATCTGTTTTGACGAGCGCCCGGACGACCTGATTGATTTGACGGTCAGAGACTTCGAGGGCCGATCGGATGAGTATAGGTCGGCAGCGAGGATCTTCCGCGCAGGCATCGTTCGGGAGCGCGTATCGTTTACGACTGAGCGCACCGGCACGGTGGAGCCGTACTTTGGCTTCGTCCTCGACGGCGATCACCGCTACCTGCTTGACGACTTCACCGTCACGCACAATAGCGGCAAGACCATCCTCGCCGCAGAGACTATCCACCGTTTCTGCACCGCAAACCCGATGTCTAGCGCTCTGTTCGTTGCCCATCGCAAGGAACTTCTTGAGCAGACGAGGGGCAAGATCGTTGCGGTGAGCGACAAGGTATCGGTTGGCGTCGTCCAGGCGAAGACGAACCAGCTTGGCCGCAAGGCGACGGTGGCCTCGATTCAGACGATCGGCCACAGCAGCGGGGCGCGACTTGCGGACCTGATGCAGCATGGGCCCATCGGCCTGGTGATCGTGGACGAAGCTCATCACGCCATCAGCGGGTCGATGTACGACCGCGTGATTCGGCGGCTTCGAGAGGTCAACCCTGGCCTTGTCATCATGGGAATCACCGCGACCCCGGGGCGCGCGGACGGCACCGGCCTCGACACGATGTTCGATAGCATCGCGTACGAGCGGGACATCTTCTGGATGATCGACAACGGCTGGCTCGTGCCGCCGACCGGCGTTCAGGTTCCGATCAACATCGACCTGGACCAGGTGGCGACCAGGGAGGACGGCGACTACGTCGAAAGCCAGCTTGCCAAGGTCATGGACCAGGAGCCTGTCAGGCAAGCCATCGTCCGAGCCTGGATGCAGCACGGCCAGGACCGCAAGATGCTCGTGTTCTGCGTGAACGTGGCCCACGCCCAGAGCCTCGCGCAGGACTTCTGCGATGCGGGCTACGCGGCAGGGTGCGTCTGGGGCGCGATGCCAGACGCAGAGCGAGAAAGAACCCTCAACGACTTCCGCCTGGGCAAGCTCAAGCTGCTTTGCAACGTGGGCGTCCTGACCGAGGGCTACGACGATCCGTCGTGCGAGGGAATCCTCTTCGCAAGGCCCACCCAATCGCAAGGTCTCTACCTTCAGGTCGTCGGAAGGGCGCTTCGCCTCTACCCCGGCAAGACCGAGGCGCTCATCATCGACTGCGTCGGGAACTCCGAGCGGCACAGCCCCGTTCAGCTTGCGACCCTTGCTGGGCTCTCGGCTCCTGGCACGCCCGCCGAGCTTGAAGAGGGAGAAGAGGAAGAGGGCAACAGCCCCGAGGACGAGGAAGAGCTTGTCGTCAACGACGCGGAATCTGGCTCGGGCAGGATCATCGACTTTCAGGCAAGGGCCCGGAGGCGAACCCAGAAGTATGCCTGGCGAGAGAGTTCGGCGGGCTGGCAGTTGTCGGTTCCGGGCCTTGGATACTTCCTCGTCGGCTGGATGGACGCGACCAAGACGAAGTCGAGCGTGTTCTTCTACGACCAGAGGCCGACCCGCAAGAGCGACCATCCGATTCGCCTCACCACGCGGGCGCTCGATTTTGACCTTGCGTACGGCATGGTCGAAAGCGAAATGGACCGCCTGGTCTACGCGATGACCTCCAGGCGCGGCTCAAGTCCGCTCGGAGGAGGCGAAAGCGCCACCCCGAGCGACTCGGAGGGTCCTGTAGAAGGCGAGTGGATTCAGAAGATTCGAGACAACGGGCAGCAAGAACTTCCGGCCGTCCAAGAGCACATGGTTCGCTCTGATGCGGCATGGAGGTCGAAGCCTCCGACCGAACGTCAGATTGAACAGTTCCGGCGAGCGAAGGGCAAAAAGGCCAAGCTCCCATCGACCGCTGGAGAAATGTCGGACGCGCTCTCTGCCGTGTTCACGGAGCGCGACCTGAAGAAGAGAGAGCCGGCGACTGCCGGCCAGTTGAGGTACCTGCACGTGCTTGGAGCGCCAACGCACAATGGGATCACGAAGGGCGAGGCGGCGAGGCTCATCGCTCAGTACGGGGGTTCGAGATGATTGACCATTATTCCTCCTGGCTCAAGCAACCCATGGTCAGCATCGACGTGGAAACGACGGGCCTCGACCACAAGAACGAGCGTGTCGTCGAGCTTGGCCTTGTCCGCATCGAGGGCGGGGTCGTTGTTGAAAAGTGGTCGTCCCTGCTGAACCCAGGCAAGCCCATCCCCAGGGAAGTGTCCAACATCCATGGGATCTTCGACCGCGATGTCGAAGGGCAGCCCAAGTTCGTCCATGTGATGGAGTCGGCCCTGCGAATCCTGCGAGACGCCATCCCTGTGGCCTACAACGCTGACTTCGACCAGAAGTTCATCTGGGAAGAGGCGTACAGGTGCGGCGTCTACAACACGCTCTCCCATATCCCAGCGCTCGACCCGAACTTCCCATGGATCGATCCGATGGTATGGTCGCGGCACTTCCACGGGAACAACGGACGAGGCGAAAACACCCTCGGTAGGTCGTGCGAGAGGCACGGCATCTCCATCAAGGACGCCCATCGCGCGGGCGATGATGCAGAGGCTTGCGGCAAGCTGCTTTTGGCCATGTCCGAGAAAATCGGCATCGAACAGACGTTTGGTCAGATCATCATGCGCCAGCGTGATATCAAGGCCACCAGGGGCGCTCGCAGGCAATGAGAGTCACGGCTCGCAAGCCAGGGCAACAGGCCGACGACTGGTTTGAGGCCGTCAAAAGAAGAAGGTCTCGCGAGCCAGACCTTCGCATCGCGGCCATGGCAAAGCTTGGTGCCCCAAGCAGCAGATGCCCCGTGTGCGACCACGTGTTCTTGACGTCCGGCGGCAAGTCGGTCTGCTCAGGCGAATGCGAAAGCCTGCACTCAACAGGTCCTCTAGGTTGGCGCGATGACCCCTGAAGACAAGGTTCGCATACTCCGAGAACTCACCCGTGGCGCAGACGATGTCTACGCGCTGCGTGGCGAAGAGCACTGGAGGCCCGTCTACGGGAAGCTCAACGACTCGATGCTCGTCAGGCACCTGACAGGTGACGTCGAGGTCGGAAGCTACCCGCTGCTTCCGAACGGAAACGAGCTGCCGACCGTCTGGTGGATTGCCGCCGACTTCGACGGCAAGCGGACAGGCTCCGACTGGGAGTCCGACGTCACCCGCGCAACCTCCTTCATGCTTGAGACGGGATGCTCCATCCTGGTCAACCGCTCCAGGTCTGGTGACGGGGCCCACGTCCGGGCGCTCTTCAAAGAGCCCGTGCCCGCATGGATGGCAAGGAGATGGATGACAGCGTGGCTTGAAGAAGCCCAGGTCGTCCGAGAAGAGGGAGACAGCTTCGATGTGCCATCCAGCTTCGATAGGCTGATCCCGCCTCAGGACACCCTGCTCACAGGGCTGACCAAGTTCTCGCAGAGGCGGCCAGGCAACCTCATCGGAAGCCCCCTGAACGGCAAGCTCGCCCGCAGGAAGGGCGGAACCCTGCCCATCTGCCCGGAGATGGCCTCCAAGGGGAAGTTCGAGCCAGACGGCCGGCATTGGTTCTGGGCGAGCAAGGCCCTGGAAGAGCGCTCGTGGGGAGTCTCCGAGCTTCGCGCTGGGCTCGCGGAGACGCCAGGCGTCCCCGACCTCAACCCTCCAGCAGGATACCGTCGCCTCGACGGCGCGTACGCCCTGAGGGTCATCAAGGCCGACGACACGCACCTCGATTTCAGCGCTCACTTCTGCGAGTTCTTCAAACAGATGGCCGAGGGCAAGCTGACCTACGAACTCTGGGTGGCGCTCGCATCTCAGCTCCACAGGTTCGGAGAGGCAGGCAAGGGGCTGTTCCATCAGATCAGCTCGACTGACCCGCGCTATGATCCTGACAACACCGAAATGAAGTGGGACCAGACCTCCGACATGATGCCCGTCCGATGCGACACCCTCGCATCCAAGGGATGGACCTGTCCGCACCTTCGCACCGAGCGCTGCGGAGGAGCCGGGGCGCCCAGCTACTTCCACGACCACCAGGAGCACGAGAGCCTGTGAGCCACCAGGAGCGGAGCCCGCTGCCGTTCAACAAAGACGTGGACAAGTACGTTCGCTTCTGCTGGCGAGCCGTGTCAGGCCGCTCGTGCAATTGCAGCGAGGTCGACGAACAAGAGAGGCCCTGCCTCTGGTGTGAGTGCAAGCGTTCGATCCGAGAGCGCTCGAAGCTGTGACCTCAAAGGCTCAAAAGATCCTCGACGTTGAAAGGCAGATCGACTCCCTCACCAAGGAGCGAGAAAAGCTGCTTGGAGCCGTTGGTCCGAGACAGAGCGGGTACGCAGACGGACGACGCGTCTCGCCCACGCCCTACACCCAGTTTGAGATCGCTGCCATCAAGAGGGCCAACATCACCGCCAGGCAGATAGCCGACGCTGAGGACTCTCTGTACAACCTCCGCATCGACTTCCTTGAAGAGCTTGCGGGCAAGGTAAACGAGGAGGTCGATCAAGACCCCGAGACGCTGCTCAGAGCCTCCCTGTCGGTCTTCCACAGGCTCTACAAAAAGGGGCACAAGGAGCCCGAGCAGATCGTCCTGATGAAGATGCTGGTGGACTACATCCGCTCCCTCAAGGATGACGATGACTAGCCTTCTCGATGCCGCTTACGCCATCCTCGAAGACGTCCTCAAGCACGATGACGTTCGGGATGAGGCCCTGAGAAGGCGCATCGAGGCGATGCTGCTGGAAATCGACGACCTGCGCGTCAAAGCCATGCTGCTGGGACCGTCGGACGATCGGCCGAATCTTGACAGGCCCAAGAACTGAACGGTTTCTTGAGGCAGCCGCAACTTTTGTCGCGCAGCAGAGGCCCCTACGTTGACAGGCGGCCCAGGGCAGGGCAGGGTGGCCGAGCACGCTCCATGAAACACAAAGACCCAGGAGGTACTCCCCCCTGGGTCTATTGCGGCGGAAACAGAGGGGTCGCAGCCTCTGAATCCGCTGAGCCTACGCCGACCTGACCGACGTAATGAACTCTGAAGCCGACTATAACCTCGTTTTCCTCGGCGGACAACCCTCTGCTGATCTGACCTCCAATAAGGAGGCCCGGTCATGAGCGAGGCGCTTCGCCAGCTATACGAGTGGTACCGCACCGCCCCTGAGTCCGAGGTCTACACAGGCTGGGACAAGCCAGGGTGGATCGACGCAAGGCGCGGCACCAGGGCACGAGAGCTTCTGGCCGAGCTAGTCGACCTGGAAGACAGCATCGAGTCCGCAGACGCCGCGCTCGCGCGCTTGTGCTCCGACTCGGTCAATCCATGCCTCGGCTTCAACAAGCCTGAGATCAGCATCCAGGTGTCTAGGCGAAAGGCCGGAAGCGCCGCTCTGCTCGTCAAGTTCGCCCTTGCGGACCGCAACAGGGCGAAGAAGCTCTCCGATCGAGGACTGCTGCCGCCGTCCAACACTCAGTTTGACCTCTTCGGAGAGCGCCCAGCAGCGACCGAGACAGACCAAAGCGCACCTTCAGGAGGCCACGCAAGCAAGGGAGACGGCTTTCGTGAGGCCACTTTGTATGGTCAAAGCAACGAAGATGGCTTTCGTGAGGCCACTTTCGAGCCAGCTTGTCACGCTCAAAGCAACGAAGATGGCTTTCGTGAGGCCACTTTCGAGCCAGCTTGTCACGGCTCGGTCCTCAACAACCAGACACCTTTGCTTGGTGTGTCCTCCAAAAACGCGCCTTCAAGCAAGGGTGACTGTTTGGAGGGTGGCTCATCAGGGGCTCTCGGTGGCACATGTTCGGACGTCGGCGGCTCTGATTGGCACAGCGCAGACGAGCTTGACAATCTGACAATCGAGGCCGATTTGTTCGCCTCTGGCACAGTTGAAGAGACCCCTGTTGGGGGCGACGAGGGGGCTGGCTGGGCGGACTGGAAGGTGGACGCCAGCACGTGGGCCAAGCTCCCAGAAGAAGAGCGTCAGCTCATCTTGGAGTGCGACGACTGGCGGTACGAGGACCTCGAAGCGACGTTCCAGGGCACCGAGCAGCCGCCTGAGGAGGAGGCGGGCGATACCTGCCAGCAGGATGCGGTCAACGAAGCCATCGAGGCCATGGGCAAGAAGGCCCGCTCGGCAAGCGCGTACGTTGACCCCCCCGAGACCAAGGACTGGTCCGATGTCAGCCAGTCCGTGCTCCTTCAGACCTTTCAATGGGTCCATCAAGCAAGGCAGCGTCCGGGGCAGCTACTCGTTAGCGCACCAAGCCCCGGAACCGGCAAGACCTTTGCCCTGGTCCAGGCCGCGTGCGACGAGCAGGACAACGAACGTCGCGTAATCTTTGCAGTTTTCAGCAAAGATCAAATCCTTGAGGTGGCCGACCGGTTCCGAAAGGCCAAGACGATGGTGCGGCTCCGCGTCATCACCGGCCGAGATGAGTCAAACTGCTGGAACTACTCAGCAATCGAGGCGGCGGTGGCATCCGGCTACTCGCCCGGAAGCACCGTGTGCGTGGGGTGCGACAGCTACCCAAAGAATACTGGGGCACCGTCCGAAATCTGCCCGTACTACACGACCAGGCTCCTGGCGACGCAGGAGTACAGGGTCGCCAGGCGGATGATCCCGGCCAGGTTCCCGATCATCCTCACGACCCACCAGGGCGCTGTGCAGGCCCAGCGCCTTGCTCGTTCGCGTTACGGCCGGTTCTGGGCTGTGAACACGGTCATTTTCGACGAAGACCCGTCGGCCGCGTTTGAAAAGATCGACGTCATCCAGTCAGATCACCTCAACTACCGCAACCCGCGAGACCCCAAGTCCGAGCTGAGCGCCCTGTTGGCCGAATCCATCAGGATCGCCACCTATGAGCGGCAGGTAGCCCAGGCGCGTCATTGGACCAGCGTGACCGAGCCGTCGGAGTCGGATGCCATCCACTCGCCCCGAGGCTCGACCTATGTCTCGACGGAACTCCATGACTTGCTTGAGAAATCCGCCTCGTCTCCGATGATGGCAGCCCTGGCGCGAGGCAAGACGAAGTCCGCCCGAGACCTGGTGCGCTCCATCCTCTCGCAGAACGCCGACTTCGCCCCCGCCCCCGGAACCCTGGCAAACCTCAGCGCGGCCCAGGTCGCCGCCGCCTACCCGCACAGGGGCCTCTACACCATCGCAGAGCTGCTGGACCGGGAATACTGGGCGGTCGATGCAGACCGGGCCTCAGGGGCGAACTCAAGGCTCAGCTACCAGGTCCGCCTGGAGCTTTCCGGCGGCGAATGGCAGTTCGTGACCCATCAGTACGAGTCGTACATGGTCCCCAACCATACGATCATCGTCGGAGACGCGTACGCCAGACCAGACCACTACTCGGCGCACCTCTTCCCGAGATACCAGACCACGGTCATCCAAGACGTGGCTCATTGGCCAGAAAACGCCTACTTGATGAGGCATTTGTCCAGGTCCAGCCTCTCGGACATCGCCAACAGCAAGGAGCAGTTCAGGACGTACCTGAACGCAGGTGTGGCAGACGTGCTGCGTGTTCAGTTCGGGCGAAGCGTCCTGATGTACTGCCACATGGCCGTCAAGGAGTGGCTGACCGAGTGGATTTTGGAGACCGAATCACGTTGGGGCATGAAAGAGTGGGCGATCGAGCACTTCGGCAGCGGGCGCGGCAAGGACCAGTACAAGGACTTTGACACGTTCATCGCAACAACCGAGTACATCCCCAACATGGGCGGCCTGGTCCACGCTGCCAACGCCCTCTACCCAGGGCTTGCAAGGGTTGAGCATTGGAGCGGCGGCAAGCAGCGCAGCGGCTGGCAGAGCTTCGGGCACTCCATCTCCAGCATGGACGAGCGCCTGCGCTCCGTGTTCGACCGCAAGTGCGTCGATGAGCTTGCCCAGGCCATCCACCGCGTCCGCCCTGCCATTCCACGCCCGAGCGGCGCACCGCCCAAGCTGATGGTCGTCTTCGGGCACCACATCCCGCTGAACCGAGAGCTTCTCTCTGCTACGAGCTTTGCCCGGTTCCCCTGGAGCGCCGAAAACGAGGGCTTGCAGGTCGACGAGAACAAGGGCCAGCGCATCACCTCAGACAGCCTCACGGCGTTCGTCAACCCGGAGGAAATGGCAGATGCCATTTTGTCAATCTACGAGCGGATGGGGTACTGGTCGAGCAGTATGGCACACGTCTTGACGGTTGATGGCACAGATGGATTGGCACAGATTGATGCAGCAAAGCAGAGTAACGTGTTTGCTGAGGCCCAGGCTCTAATTACTCTCTTAAGCTGTGGCCTTAGCAAACAGTCAACTCTGCTTGATCGAGTCCAGCATCCTCCGGCGGACTGGGAGGACATGTCGCTTCGTGTAAGAAACTCCCGCACCTACAAGACCGCCATCGAGATTGCGTCCAAGCGCATGCCAGCCCCAGCCCAGTGCAGCTTCGGGAAGCGACGGGCGTCCTGCTGGGGCGATACCAAGAAGTTTCTCCTGCTGATGCAGGGGTACCTGCAACCGAAGACCTCCGAGGTGCCGTTTTGAACCAGAGCCGAGTGGAGCACGACGGGTTCGTGCATGAGTTGAACATCCCCGACGAGCTGCTTGCGTGGGGCGAAGACCCGAAGGTCCACAGGCGATGGCTCGACAAGGGTCTCGTTGCGGACATCCGCAGGTTTGCGATTGCCGCCGCCGAGGCGCCCCTTGAGCCTGCCGACACCGAGCGTCTGCTGGCGAGCCTTGAGTCGCTGTGCCGAGAGGCTGCTGCGGCAAAGCGGGTTGACCTGCTGATGAGCCTCGACCTGGCGACGGCCGAGTGGCTTGACCTGACAATGTCTGCGCCGACGGGGGATGGCGGCCAGATCGTGATCGGACGCGGCGGCCAGTTCAGTTTTCAGGAGATGCGAGCCATCCTGGCATCGTCCGATCCGGCCAAGGCAGCGGCTGTGACCAGGCAGACCAAGCAGCTTTTGGAAGCCGCCGGATGGGGCGACCAGCTCCACACGGAGGTCAAGGTTGATTCCGACCCGATTGTGTGCGAGTCTTGCGCCCAGCCTATGGGTTCGGTCATCATCCACACGCATGGCGGGGGAGCGTACTGCGGTCGCTGCTGGTCCGACATGACCTCACCGATGCCGACCCACCTCCAAAAGATCGCTGCTGCGGCGGCTCGAACCAAGGCGAAGTGATGCAGGGCGCAGAGTTTGGTGGGATTCAGCCGCTCAACAGCACGGGCCAGCTCGCAAAGTACGGCGACACCGCGCAGAGCTTTTTGATCCTGTCTGGCGCAGGCGGGGACATCAACTACGGGGCGATTCGGGAGGTCTCGTCGTCGATCGGCGCCTACCGCATCGGCCAGCAGATCTGGTTTCAGCTCAGCATCTTCCAGAATCCCGTAGGTTCCGCAAACTGGCTCACCCGCCTGCGCCTGAAGCCCTGGTGGCTTTGCGAGAACATCGAGTTCCGCGCACCCGGCGTGCCCTCGTGGCTCGGCGTGGACCAAGCAGCTTTTTCTGGCGGCACGCGCACGGACAACCGGTACTGCTGGAGCCCGAGCCCCAAGCGGCTTGACATCACTCCGTACAACACCGCCCCGCCGGCAATCCCCGTCCTGCCGAACAGCGACTCGGTGTTCCTCGACGACGCGTGGACGTTCGACCTCGAAGACCCGAACGACCCAGCGTACGCGGCAACGGTGCTGACCGGCCAGCTTCCCGTCCGAACGGCATCGTTCTACTACCCGTCCCACGGCGTGGCGATTGGGTTCACGTACGAGGCCACGTGGGACTCTACGCCTGGCGAAGGCGACGACGTCAGAATCCTTCTCCGCTGGAAGACTGGCACGACGAACTCGCTCGTGCAGGAATCGATCGGCTGAACCATGCGTTGGCCCGTACGAATCTCACAGCCTGGAAGCGGCGGGGGGCCTCCGCCTCCCGGCGACTCACTAGACCGCTTCGCGCCGAAGTACCTCGTCGGCAACACGCCGAACGGCGACACGGCGACCACGACCGGCACCGCCGCGGGCTTCACCTACTTCGCGGACCCCGGCGACGGCACGGGCATTATCGCTGCTCTCGCGGCGGCTGCGACCACCGCGGGGGATGTTTGGATTCGCCCGGGGACGTACGTCATCTCGCAGAACCTCGTCGTGCCTCCCGACGTCGCGGTGCGGGGCGCGGGACCGTCCACGATCATCGTCGGGGCTCTGGGCACCATCAACCAGGGCCTGTTCACGATGCGGGCCGGCTCAAGCCTTCGGAGCATGGCTATCACCCACAACGAACCGACAGCGCCCGCGGTCCCCGGCACGAGCTTCGGCGTGGTGGGCCTGTACGAGGCGGGTTCGGTTGTGATCGAGGACGTGAGCGTCACCTCGGTGTGGAGCGGAGCGACGAACACCACGCTTAACGCTTGCTTCTCGGTGTCCACGCCGGCCCCCGCCAGCGCAGCTTTCATGAAGTGCTTCCGGTGCAGCGCCACCTACGAAGCCAACGGCGACAACGACCCGGTGTCGAACATCCTGCTGCCTCTTTGTGGGTACCGGGCCTTCGACGCCAACCTCGAACTTCTTGAGTGCGACAGCGCGTTCTCGCAGTTCGGGTTCGGCCCTTCGGTGCTGTGCGCCGGCAGTTCGGCCATCGCGGGCAGGGCAGCGCAGTCCCTTCGAGTTGAAGGTGGCAGGTACACGGCCCAGGCCATCGGGATTGCATCGCAGTCCACCGGGGGCTTCATCCCTCAGATCTCGCTCGTCGGGACGCGGGTTCGCTGTGCCACCGGGTTCAGCAACAACTCGTATGCCGTGGTCAAGCTGGTGGGCGACGGGAGCCACAGCGTGACGGGCTCTTGGCTCAAGGCCGCGACGAACGCGGGCGTCCTGATCGATCCGTTCGGGGCGGCGGCGGGGGCGTGTAGGGGTCAGATCGGAAACAACACGATCGAGACCGCCGCGCTTTCCAGCGCCTGGCAGAGCAACCCCGGCGGGGCGACCGAGAGCTACCACACCTTCATCGGAAACACCTACAAGGGTGTCATCGCCGGTCAGACGACCGCGAACGACGAAGTGGCTCACAACATCAGTCTTCCTTGAGGTGATTGCACATGGCTCTCCGATCTCCCGTTGCGTTCCACAACTTCTGGGGCGCGACGTTCGCAAACGCGGGCGTGCTACCAAACACCGCAGGCTTCGTCATCGCTGCGCCCCTCAACCTTGAGGCTGGCGACTTCGCCTATGTGACCGGAGATTCGACGTTCTACGTCTGCACGTCGCAGGGAACGCCGGGAGGCGGGGATGCGGTCTGGGTGGCCCTCGCAACTGGACCCGTTGCAGACGCCGATCGATTCGCGCCCAAGTACCTCGTCGGCGGACCCAGCGACAGCGCCGCTGCCCTCCTGAACGTGAACGGCTTCAGCTACTACCCAGACCCTGGAGATGGGTCGGGCATCGAGCTGGCTCTTCAAGCCGCCTTGGCTGCGCCTGGAGACGTGTACATTCGTCCCGGCGCGTTCGACCTTACCGGAGTTTCCTCCCTCCCTCTGGTAGTCCCTGCGGACGTGCGCGTAGTCGGCGCGGGCAACACTACTGTGCTCCAGCACTCGTTCGCGGCAGGCTCGGGGACCGTGTTCCAGCTTGGCGCGGGCGCAGAGCTTCGGGACATGAAGATCGAGGTGACAGACACCGGAGACGGTAGCGGCAACGGCGTTGTCGAGGCGACCGGCATCGGTCGGGCGTACTGCGAGCGAGTCGAGGTGACGCTCATTCGTGACCCTGCCAGCACGAGCACTCTGCTCGCTGCGTTCTTCGCGGGCGACGGGGCAACGCTTGAGCAGGATCGCTGCGCTGCGCTCCTCGACGGCACCAACAGCACGCCTGGAGGCCCCCCTGCGCCCATCGAGCCGGTGGCCCCTCCCGCTCCCACGGGCACGACGTGGACCGTGGGCACTCTCGGTGGCGAGGACTACCCAGACATCAACACCGCTCTGGCGAACGCGAGCGTGGTCAACGGTGATCGCCTTCTCCTTTCAGCGGAGACGTTCACCTCGACGGCTATCACCGTCAGCAAGCAGGTGACCATCCAAGGTGCGGGGCTTGCCTCGACCGTGGTGCAGACGGCGGGAGCGGCGGGCGATCCGGTCGTTCTGTTCACCGTCTCTACCAGCAACGTCACGCTGCGCGATATGACGATCAAGCAGCGCAAGACGACCAACACGAGCATCGAGGCCGCCGTTTCGATCACGGCGGGTGCGGGGTCGAGCGGGCACTACATCGAAGCCGTGCGCGTCGAGACGATGGAGTTTGGCATCGTCGTGAAGAGCGACGGGTGGCAGGTCAACAACTGCGAACTCGCCTACGTCGGCCCCAACAACTCGACGCGACAGCTGCTCGCGATCTACAGGTCGGCCATCCAGGGTCTGTTCACGAACAGCACGTTTGACTCCGGTCAAGACGGCATCATCACCGGAAACACGCGAGTGGTCGCAGTCACTACGGGCGCGGCTCCTCCTGACGAGGTGCTTGGAGGGTATCTCAGGCTCGGGAACATCACCCCCTCCAATGCCTACCCGGTGCAGCAGTTCTTCAACTGCGACTACTTCGCACCGGCGGCGGCGGCGTTGACGTTCTACGTTGACGGCTGCACCACCAACGAGACGAGCGCGTTCATCGTTTTCGCGGAGGGTCCGACGCAGCCTCCTCTTTCGCAGAGCGCGTCCATCGTGCTGTCGGGCAACACCCTGACGAACGCTCACGGCAAGGGAGCGATTGCGCTGAACGGATCCGGCGCACTTGGCAACCCCGGCACCACCGTCTTCTACGCAGACAGCAACACTCTCGCGAGCACGGCGTTCCTCGGCACGTTCGTCACGGGGATCTCCCCGGCATCTTCTCCCGCAGTCGAGGCGCAGCTTGGCTACGATACCGTCCAGTGGACGAACCCGTCGCAGACGATCCAGGCCAGTCCAGACGTGCCTCCCATCCCTGCCGACTCGCTGGCGGGGTGGAGGGCGACGGCGGGGAGCATCGGCGGCAAGCTGCGCCTCGATATGGTGCGGCACATCGGAGGAGACGCTGGTGTGGTGGCCTTCGGGCAGACCGACGTGGACGAGAGCAGCTTCAACCAGTTCGGCGTCGTGGGCGTCTACTGCGCTGGCGCGGACCTCGCTGTGACTGGCGGCACCAAACTCGCCAGCACCAATCCGGCAGCAATCGGGATCCAGATCGCCCAGACCGTGTCGGACATCAACCTGCTCGTGAACGCTCGCATCGCGCTTTCCGTAGATCAGGCCACCTCTGTCGGGATCTTGAGCGATGCGGCGACGGGTCAGATCACGGCGTGCCGGATCTCGGCCAACACAGGCATCGACACGAGTGCGGGAGCGGGAGCGGGTGTCGCTATCGGCTTCAACGTGATCAACGGCACCGCTCCTCAGATCGTAGACAACGGAACGACCGACGAGGTCGCCCACAACATTCTGTTCTGAGGTAGACCGTGGCAACCCGCTCACCGACGCAGACTCACAGCTACTGGGGTTCTTTCGCGACGACGGGAGTCCTCCCTGGTGTTGCCACGCCCGTCACCACTCTACAGGCTGGAGACACGGCGTTCGTCGCGCCCTCCCTCTACGTCTGCACCTCGGCAATCTTCCCCGCGACGTGGGCGGCTGTCGGGGCGGCGACGGCGGCAACTTCGACGCCACTGAGCATCGGCACCGCAGCCGTAGGTACCTCGACCGACTACGCCCGAGCGGACCATGTTCACGACGGCAGCCTTTCGGACCTCGATGACGTAAGTGCCACCGCCCCGACTACTGGACAAGTGCTGGCGTGGTCGGGGAGTGAGTGGGCACCCAGCGGTTTCGCTGCTTACGACCAGATGCTCTACGTTGCTGACGGCGCGGACGCGGCTCTTGCCAACGGCTCTCCCGTCTACCCGTTCGCGAGCATCTCTGCTGCCCTCGCCAGCATCACAGATGCAACTCCCACGAAGAGATACACGATCCTCATCACCGCTGGTGAGTACGTCGAGGCGGGCACGGTCAACCTCAAGCCCAACGTCTTCCTCTGCGGAGTAGTCCCCGATGCCGTCCGCATCACGGCCACCTCGTGGGGTCTTGACCCGACGTTTACCGGGGGTGGAGATAACCGCACGGGCATAAGCAACTGCGTCGTGAACGGCGCAGTCAGCCTGAACTTCACGACCGTGACGAGCGCGTCGGGCAAGTTCTACGCGAGGTCTGCCCTCTTCAACGGCGCTGTGACGCTGACGGGATACAACAACGCCACCGTCCAAGCGCAGTTCTCGGGCTGCCAGTTCTTCGCCCTCGTGACGGTGCAGGGCGTCAACGTCGGGGTGGCGAACGACAACATCTACTTCAATGGACTGACCCTGACGCAGTCGCCATTCGGCGGCGTGCCGACTATCTGGAACGCAACGGGCGGAACCCTCGGCGGCACGTTGACGGCGACGACGACCGTCTCCGACTTCAATCGGCGGATCAGCGTGTTCGCCAAGTCGTTCTGGATGGACACCGTAGTCATCGACGGACCCAGCACCTACCTCGACTACACCGTAGACTGTCTGCCGGTTGCGGGCGCGACGGTCTTGAACGGTGCCAACCTCGTGCTGATCAACCCAGCACCCGTCGTGGGCGCGAACACGTCTCTGAGCAATCTGGTCTTTCCGACTGCGGTCAACAACCCGATCATCCCCGCCGCTACCAACGCCACCAACATGGGCGACTGGGGCAAGCAGTGGTTCTTCTCTTTCGGGTATGTCCACCTCTCAAGTGCGACGGACCTCTACGTCGCCAGCGCGGGTGCTGCGGCAGCACCGGACAGCGCGGGTCGCTCAATCTTCGTTGAGTCGGACACCTACGGGCTGTCCGCGAACGTCAACGGCGGTGACATCAACCTCACGACGCAAGCGGGCGTCAGCGGAACGGGGGTCCGAGGCAAGATCGCTCTGACGGCTCGCGAGATCGATCTCAGCTTGGCGGGAGCGTTGAACGTAAACGGCGCTTCGGGCGCTTCGGGCGAGGTGCTCACGTCGAACGGCCCCGGCGTTGCTCCGACGTGGCAAGCGGGCGGCGGGGCGAGTTCAGCGATCAACGTCTCGCTCGACGGCACCTCGGCAGCGACCGTCGCGACCTACGTCGGCGCGGTCTATGTCCCTGCGGGCATCACGCTCGGCGCTTCTTCGCAAGCCTTCCTCGGAACGGCGGGAGCGGGAGAGACGGTCACCCTCGCCCTCATGTCGGGCATAACCGTCGTCGCGACGTTCTCGGCATCTATCACAGGCTTCCAGGCAGTCCTGGTCACAGGCACGCCCGCTCTTGCGGCGGGGTGGTATGACCTCGTGCTCACCGCTGGCGCGACCTCGGCCGCTTTCGCTCGCGGCCTCTACCTCACCGTCTGATAAGGAACTCGCATGGCCTACGTTGGAACAACGAACACCCTGATCGCGAACGGCGGGTCCGCTGACTACCTGTTCGTCATCAAGCAGTCTCTGATCTCGGCGGGCTGGACGCTGCTCGCGTCTTCCAACGGAGTCACGCTCAACACCGGCACGCCCGCGACCGACAACCTCACGACCGCCGCGCAGTTCAACGTCGCCAACGCTTGGTGCAGGTTGCGCGAGCCGGGTGGCGCGGGAGGCCGCGAGTTCATTCTCTTGCACGGTGCGGCGAGCGGTAACACAGCCTTGATCAAGTACAGCCGCTCGACGGGCTTCGGCACGGGCGGCACCGCGACGACGTGCTCGACCACGGGCGTCGGCGGCGACGGGCAGTTGATCGTCGCGGGAGGCACGGCTTCTTTGCCGACCTACACCGATCTGACCGCCACGTCCCTGACGCAAGCCACTCAGGTGTGCGGCAGCACGGGCTATGTCCAATGCGTCGCGAGCAACGTGAGCGTCAACGGAGCCTACGGTTTCTGGGCCTTTCAGTACCCCGTCGGCGGCTCGGCCATCGGCGCGGCATGTCTGTTCCAAGAGCCAGCCGCGCCGGGTTCCACGCCCACCGGGGACGCCGATCCTTCGGCGCGGTACTACATCGAAACCAACGCCGGCTCGACTCCGTCTATCGTCGGCAACGTATCGACCACCGTGTCGAACACCACCACCTACCGGGGCTGGAGCTACTGGAACGCCTACGGCCTGGGGGGCGCGACCTACGTCCGCAACCGTGGCGCGAACGTCTACTTCGCGTGGAACAACACCACGGGCACCATCGGCGGGATCTCGTTCTCGACTGTCGCCCCTGGAAGCCTCTCGCCCTACGACGGCAAGGTGTCGATGCTCCCCGTGTTGCTCGGCGGGGCGAGTACCGCCGACGTGGTGTTGTGGAAGGGCTTCTCGTCGTCGCTGCTGACCTTCAGCACGACGCAGAACTTCGCGGACACGTTCAACTTGTCGTCCGCTGACCCCCGCATCGCGGTGCAGGTTGGACCCGCCGGTAGCTGTGCGATTCCCTGGGTGACCGGCGTCGTGCCCACGGTCTGAACATGGCTGACTTCAACGCCAGCTACTTCACGCAGCCGGGGGTCTACAGCTACACGCAGAACCCCTCGGAGGCGACGTACCTTGCCCCTTCGACGGTCACAGTGGCCGCGAACATCAGGTACTTCCAGAGGGTCTACTCGTCGGGCCTTTCGGCGTGGTGCTACTACTCGACGCTCAACGCAACCAACCCGACGCCGCTGTCGTCCGCGACGACTCCCAACTGGACCGGCAGCATCAGCAATTTCCAGGTCGTGCAAGCGGTGATCGAGCCGTGACAACCAGATATTTTCAGCGAGTATATTCCAGCGGAGTAGGCAACTGGTCATACTACGAGTCTTTTGATGGGCCCAACAAAGTCCCAGATCCAGAAGATACGTCGCCGCCATGGTCCGGCGAAATCGAGATGTATCAACTGATTCAAGTTGTGCAGGGGGCGACCCGTGTCTACAATGATACACCGTCTGGACCCGTCGATGGGATGAACACCACTTTCGGTGTCCCGTATTTTGTGAGCGCTCATCACGCTTCGGAGTCTGTGACGTTGAACGGCGTTAGGCTCAACCCAGGGGTGGGAAACGACTACATCGCCGCTGAATCAGGCGGCGTTGGGACCGGATACGACACCCTGGTTTTGGCAGTTCCGCCCTCACCTGGATCGTCGCTTCTGGTGGACTACGACCCCATCTGAAAGAGGAATACCGTGGCGAGAACTTTCATCAATCAGTCGAACCAGATTGCCAACAGCGAGAGCTACGTTAGCGACCTCCCGCTTGGTGTGACGCTGACGACGCCGACCGAGCAGAACGCCAATATCCAGTGGGATCTGAACGCGTTGCGTTCGCTCATTTTCGCCGCTGTCGGCGGAAGCGAGTGGTACGAAGCCCCTGCGACGTCCATCGGCCTGCTGAACTCGGGGCTCATCTCGGCGCAGTCGAGCATCACGTCGCTCGCTGCGAGTGTTGCTTCGATTGACGCGAGCATCGTGTCGATCAACGGCAGCATCGTCACGCTGAACACAAGCGTGGGCCAGCTTCAGGTTGACCTCGATGCCGTCGAGGCGTTCCAGGCGACCGCGACCGGCCAGATTTCGGCGCTTGAGACGCTGACGCAGGCGCAGGCTGTTTCCATCGCGGCGCTTCAGGGCGACGTGACGGATCTTGAGGCGTTCCAGGTGACCGCCACCCAGCAGATCTCTGGTCTTGAGGCGTTCCAGGCGACTGCGACCGGCCAGATCTCGGCGCTCGACGCCCAGGTCGCGGCTGACGGGCAGGCGATTGCCGGCCTTCAGACCGACCTGACCAGCCTGACCAGCACGGTCACTCTCCAGGGCAACGCGATCAGCGTTCTTGAGACGACGGTGGCCTCGCAGGGCAAGTCGATCAGCACGCTGAACAGCCAGGTCGCGGCGGACGGGCAGGCGATCACCGCGCTTCAGAGCGGCCTCGCCACCTCGGACGCGAACATCGCCAGCCTTCAGTCCTTCCAGGCCACTGCGAGCCAGGAGATCTCTGCGCTTCAGAGCGGTCTTGCTGGCGAAATCACCAGCCGTGAGAACGCGGACCTCGCGCTCCAGAGCCAGATCACGGCGCTCGATGGCGCGGTGATCAAGAAGGACGGCTCGGTCGCCTTCACGGGCAACCAGTCGATGGGCGGCAATCTGCTGACCGACCTCGGCTCGCCCGCGAGCGCGCTGGACGCGGCCAACAAGGCGTACGTTGACTCGGTCGCGCAGGGTCTCAAGATCCTCGCGCCGGTCGATGCGAAGTACGACTTCCAGGGCGGCGTGCAGCCCTCGGTGCCGTCGCTCCCGACCGAGCCCGCTAGCTCGACTTACCTCGGGACGATCTACACGGTCACGACAGAGGCGGAGTTCGACTCTTACCTCGCGCAGTGCGTGGACGGGGATCAGATCTTCGTTCCCACCAACGTCACCATCACGCTGACCTCGGTCAAGACGATCAACAAGAGCATCAGGATCTTCGGCGGCAAGCAGACCTCCTCGGTCTTCTCGGCGTCGTTCGCGGTGCCCGCCAACAGCGGCTTGTTCGTCATCTCGGGCAAGAAGGCGGATGGCGTCACCCAGAACAACGCCGTGACGTTCTCGTCGTTGACGATCACCTCGTCGAGCAACGCGGCGGATCACGCCTGCGTCACCGCGAGCACGCTCTCGACCGCGTTCCCGAACGGGTCGCTTGGGATCCGGTTCCAGGAGTGTACCTTCAATCACACCGAGTTCGGCGTGACGGTCGCCGCCGACTCTTGGGTGGTCAAGGACTGCACGTTCAACTACATCCCCGCGAGCGGCGCGGCAGACACCTCGCGCCATCTCGGCATCTACAACATCGGCACGATGGGCTGGGTCGAGAACTGCTCGTTCCCGGCGACCACGGAGGCGACCCCGCGCATCATCGCGATGTTGCTTACCTCCTCGGACTACGACTTCACCCCGGGCGCGACCAAGAGCGGTGGCTTCTCGGGTGACTTCGTCGTCAAGGGCTGCTCGCAGCTTTCGGGCAACCTTCGCCAGTGGATGGTGATGGAGGTCTTCAAGGCCAACGGCTTGAACTCGGCTCCGATGGCGGAGCACGGGTTCAACTTCTGGGCGATCGACAACACGCACGGGACCACCTCGGGCGGGTCGTTCAACTTCTACGAAGGCTCGGGCACCAAGGCTCCGCTGAACTTCTTCGGCACGATGTACACGTCGGGCAACTCCATCGGGAGCACGTCGGGTACCGCGAAGGGGATGCTCGCCATTGACGGCCTCGGGTCCGTTCGCTCGGCTGGCGCTCCGACGTCCTTCTACGTCGATGCGGAGAACAGCGGAGCCGTGTTCTCGCAGGCGCTTGGCGGCGAGTATGTCCAGGGGTCGGCCACGGACAACCTGCTGGCAATCAACTCGACGTTCTACAACAGCCCGAACCCGAACGCCCTCGTGACGATTCTGGCTCCCACCTCGGGCGGCCCTGTCGTTCCGAGCGGCACTGGCGTGAACGTCGGAGGGTACGTCGCTCAGTCGGGCGACCGCATCTTCGTCGTGAACTCGTTCAGCGCCGTGGAGAGCGGCATCTACGTCTGCGACGCGGGTGACTGGCCGCGCGCTGCGGACTACGCCGCCGGAGCGGACGTCGCCTCGACGTTCTTCTTCGTGTCGCAGGGCGACGCCGCTGACACGTCGTGGGTGGAGGTCGGCGACCCGGCAATCGTCGGGACGAATGATCTCATCTTCGCCCAGTTCTCGGGCGCAGGCACCTACACGGGCAGTGGCGCTATCAACGTGAGCGCGCAGAACGTCATCTCCGTCATCGAAGGTGGCATCACCACCTCGATGCTGGCGGACGGCAGCGTCACCCCGGAGAAGCTCTCGTTCGACGCGGCGACGGAGCAGGAACTGATCGACGGGCTCGTGCTCAAGCTCTCGCTCTCGGGCGGAGTGATGAGCGAGAACTCCTCGATCTCGTTCGCGAACGACTCGGGGTCCATCCTCGGCCTTGCAGATCTGAGCGCGAACTCGGATCTGAGCGCGGCGGCCAACAAGCGGTACGTTGACGCTGCGGTGGCTGGCCTCGACTCCCGCACCAGCAAGACCTACGCGCTGGTGCTCTCCGAGGTCCAGGCTGGCACCCCGCTCGTGGGCGGACCCAACGGGAACCTCGATGCGGAGCTTCCCGTGATGCCCTCCGACCCTGCGGAGCTTTCTGCCAACTTCGACATCTACCTCAACGGGCAGCTTTTGCAGTCCGGCGCGGGCAACGATGTCGAGCGCGGAGTCAACGCGCAGTCCCTCGTGTTTTCCTTCCCGGTGGTCGCAGGCGACAAGCTCTGCGTGGTTCAGTACGCCTGATAGATAGAAGGTAGCCATGAGTACCCTCCCCCGAGACGTTCGCATCCAGGCTCTTCACGAGGTCGGCGTCAAGATTGACGACACCCTCGAAAGCGCAAGGCTTGAAACGGCTCGGCGGGAGGGCGCTCACGCAGCCTACGTCAATGCGGCAAAGGCCCTGTCGGCTTACCCCGAGGCCGCCTCCGTGTGCTCCAACCTCGCGGCCCAGGCCCACAACCTCGTCTTCGCCTCGAAGGGCGCTGAGATTCAGTCCAAGTCGCTCGTGGCTCTTTTGAAGGGCATGCACGATCTTGAGGTCGCCAGGAAGCAGCGAGAGACGGAGCCGCTCGTCGCGGCCGAGCCGGCCGCTTCGGATGAAGGGGCTCCTCCAGCTCCGCTTGATGCGCCTCAAGCTCATGGCGCAAAGCCCGTGAGGAATCTTCGTCGCTCCATAAGAGAGGAGCGCCTCGCTCTTGAGGCTTCTAAGTCGGCTGAGGCAGCAGCAGCGAGCGCTCCAAAGCGCCGCGGACGGCCTCCCAAGAATACCCGCTGAGAAGCGGACGCGAAGGGGAACGATCGCCAGGGGCCCGCAGGGGGCCCTTGTCGTTCGCCCTCGTGGCGATTGCCGCCATGTTGGGCCTTGGAGGCACATCAATGGACGGTAAAGACTTCTCTCTCATCTTCGGAACTTTGTTCCACACCGTGAGCCTGATCGGCGTCTCGGCGATGGTGCTCTTCCTCTTCGGCAGGGAGAACAGCATCGTCGAAGGATGGCCCAGGTACCGGGCCATGTGGATCAAGGCCGCCCTCTCCCTCGTCGCCGGAGGCCACGCCCTCGGCCTCATGAGCTTTGCGCCTGTGTCATTCCCAGAGATGGTTCTGGTTGGAGGACTTGCTCTGTTATGGTGCTGGGTTGCGCTGTTTCACTTTCACACGTTTTCTGAGCGCGGCGCGTACACCGACGGAGATCTCGAATGAGCGGCATCAACTTTCTCGACCTGAGGCACCAGCAGAGCAACCCCTTCCCCAGCAAGAAGAAACTGGACGGCTCTACCATCTCCACCAGCAAGGTCATCAAAGGAAAGACGTACGAGCGAGACCCGAAGACCGTCGATGGGATCGTGATTCATCAGACGGCCTGCGTGTTCGGCCCCCAGAGCGACCCGGACCGAAAACACCGTCGGGCTCTCGGCATTCCGGCACACGCCGTCGCCTTCCGTGATGGGTGCGTCGTGCTCACCGCGCCTTTCTCTTGGTACCTCTACCACGGCAACGGATTCAACCAGCGGTCTCTCGGCCTTGAGTGCGAAGGCCAGTACCCCGGCCTCATGGACAACCCCAAGACGCCCAGGCGCGAAGACGAGGCGACCATCTGGAAGAGCGCAACACCAACGCCACTTGACGAACTTGCCGTCCAGACGTTCAGGTCCGCGCTCACTCGGCTGGTAGAAGACGGCAGGGAGGCCGGCATGCCCATCAAGTACATCTGGGCGCACCGGCAGTCGAACGGCCAGAAGCCCTCCGACCCGGGTCAGGAAATCTGGCAGCGCGTCGTCGTCGACTTCGGCATCCCAGTGCTTCGCCTTGAGGCACGCGTCACGGACACGTTGGGCGACGGGAAGCAAATCCCCGCAGCCTGGCACCCTGGCGCAACCGCCCTCTATTGAAAGCGGACGGCCCGGAACTCGCCTGGGAGGGGGGGAACCCAGACCGCGTCTCGGGCCGTCCTGAAACAAAGCTAGCCTCTCGGCTTTTCGCTGTCCAGCTCTAAAGTCTTGTTTTTTCAGCAGAAAACTGATAGAAACGAGTAGAAGTATTTTGTGTCAGTCAACGTCCGCGGCCCAAGACGGACGGATGTAGAAGTCGTTGTGGGTGTGGCCGCACGAGACCGGGATGAGGCCAAGCCGGTTGGCCCTGTTCCTGTCCATGCTTCCCCCCCAGTCACTCACGGTGCTTTCGCATCGGTCATCGACCTCGCCCCGGACGATCCTTCCCGCGTGCTCGTACAGGGCCATCCACGCCTCCCGATACGCCGACCACGGCGCGTGGCGCTGGATCCTGACAGACCCGTCTCGCTGAGGAACGTACCGCTCGGTGGGCCAGTTTGCAGGCTCGCTGCCTTGGGGGTTCAAGAATACCAGCCACGACCGGCCTCCGGTCCTGCTCGTGTCGAACAGCCGTCGCGAGTAGGCGCGGGCAAACGAGATGAACTGCATGTCGGTCTGGTCCGCGCCAAAGCTCAGCGACGAGTGGATGGCAGCGCAGTCGTCCGAGAAGACAAACTCGCTCCGGTCCCCGTCGCCGTCCCTGTCCTCGGCATCCCGCTCTGGAAGTCCAGCTTCCGAGGCGCAGATACGCGCAAGACCAAGCTGATCTGATACGCGCTCGCGAGTCTGAGAAACCGCAGTGGACGCGGCCCCGAGAACCGCAGCCACGACCAGAATCTTGCTCATGTTTCGCATACGGGAATCTCCTTCGGCGGCCACAATAGATCGCGATCTTTGATGGCGCAAGCTAGGAAGGCAGATTTGTGTGTCTCGTTGGTCTCTTTTGTTGGGGCGCCGCTGTTGTGCCAGCTTGGTTTTGGTGTAGAATCTTGCCCATGTCAGCCGCACCGCCCATCCATCCGAACAGCGCTCGCCTAGTCAGCCGCATGGGCATTCGTCCAGGCCGGACCACCGGAAGTCCTCGCATGCACGCGGGCATCGACGTTGGCTCGACGACTCCCGGCGCTCCGGTGATGTCGATGTCCAATGGCGTGGTCGAACGGGTTGGCAACAACGCGAGCGTCAACGACCCCCTACGTGGCTATGGCGATGCGGTCGTCATCAAGTCCGACGGCGAGGACCGCTGGGTTCTCTACGCGCACATGTCGAACCCGCGCGTTCGCACGGGCGAGCGCGTTCAGGCTGGGCAGGTCATCGGCAACGTGTCGAACACGACGAACGGCCAGTTCAGCCCACTGCCCGGAGAGTCCCTGGCGCAGTTCAGGGCGCGCAAGACTGCCGAGGGCGTTGCTCCGCGCGTGATGGTTCCTCACCTTCACATCGAGGTGCGCGGGCCCCGCCGCGACGGCACCTCGCCCTTCCTGCCGCTGCCGACGGCGTATCCGCAGACCGTGGCTCAGGCGGTGTACAACGTGAACCCGCAGGAGTGGATGGCCAGCAAGGGCATCACCTTCGGCGCCCGCGGTGCCACCGTGATTGCCCCCGGCTCTGCTGCCGCGCGTAACCAGGGCACCTGGAATCGTGGCGTTGCTGGCCTTGGCATGACCACCGCTCAGGCGAACGCTGCGATGGGCTGGACGCCTGCCAAGCTCAAGGCGTACTGGGACGCGAAGGCCAACGCCTGCCAGTACATGGCGGACGAGGGAAACTGCTTGGCTCAGGTGGCGCAGCACGTCCCGGTGACGCTGGGCGGCATGGGCCAGTACGAACCGGTTCGGTTCGAGCGCGACATCCGGTTCGGCCTGACTCCTCTTCAGTGGGGCCTTGTCGCCGCGACCGGCGTTGCGGCGCTCGGCTCTGTCGCCCTTCTCATTCGTCGCCGGAGGCGCTGATGTACGCGGTCATTCCGAATCCTCCGAACGACCGGCTGAAGTACATCGCCAAGACGTACGAGAGGCAGCCTTGGATCGTGATGGACATGATCGACATCATGTCCAACACGGTGGGCGAAGGGTACTGGTTCGACTTCTTCCGCGGCGGAGACGTGATCTCGGCGCCGCTGAAGAAGGCGCTCAGCATGCTGACCTGGTCTGACGACCAGAGCGTCGGCAAGCAATCCGTCGAGGGCAGGGCCACGATCTCGGATGTTCGCAAGAACGAGATCATGCAGGCGGCCAGGAACACCGAGCTTGCCAAAGAGCTTGTCGAACGAATGTCCGAGTGGGACGATTTCAAGGCGCCAAGCGTCGCCGACAAGGCCTATTCGTGGATGGCCACGCAGCTCGCCAAGCTGTTCAAGGCTGGCGACTTGGATGCCTACACGGACGCGGTGCAGCAGTTCAAGGCGCGTGGCTCGGCCATCGGCGCGTGGGTGCAGGAGACCGGGCCCAGCCTGACCCAGATGACCTACGGCCAGGTCATAGACGCTGTCGATGAGTTCCAGCCTTCCACCGATACGCCTCCGACTCAGTACGAGGCTGTCTACACGTTCCCCGACAAGTGGACCGTACAGAAGCTCCCTGGCGACTACTGCGAAGAAGAGGCGGATGCGATGCAGCACTGCGGCACCGCAGAGCGCCGCGGTTCTGTCCTCTACTCGATCCGAGACCCGAAGGGCTTCCCCCACGTCACAGTCGAGTACCACCCGAAGACCAAGGACGTTGTCCAGGTCAGGGGCAAGCAGAATCAGCCTGCGATTGCGAAGTACCAGAAGTACGCGGACGAGTTCTTGGCGACGCTGCCGAGGCTGCCGAAGCACGTCGAAGCGCTTATGAAGGTGATCAGAGAAAGCCCGTACGACGACGGCCAAGAGTACGATGTTGAACTCGCCCTGGAGTGGGCAAACGCTGGCTTCAACGCGTCTGAGCTTTCCGACTGGCTGGACGCGGGTCTTGAAGTGGGACGATCTGACGTGGCAGAGGTTCTTGCGTCGGAAGACGTCTCCCCGGCAGAGTTTACGACCTTCCCCTACCCGGTGCTTGAGCTGATCCAATACGACAGCGGCGGGTTCGACACGGACCTGATCGGCATTGCCCGCCTGTATGTCGCGATGGCAGGACGCATGCCGGTTCGTCGTCAAACTGAGTTTGAGTTTGCTGTCCAAAAGAAGCAGCCCCTCCCGCCTGGGAGGTTCAAAGGCACAGAGGGGCTTGCTCAGATGCTCAAGGATGACCGCCAGCGTCTTCTTGAGGCGCAGGACTGGGTCGACGCTGGGAGGCGCGCGAAGATCTACGCGGAGCCTGGCGCGATGGCTGGCTGGTGGTCTCGCGGGTTCACTCTGCGTGAGCTTGAACGGTGGAGCGAGGAAGGCATCACCGACAGCCGGGTCGCCGAGGCTCTCGTCAGTTTCGGGATCGGCGCTCATGACCTGGAAGATCTGAACGTGGGCGTCAGATCGATGGGCGGTCCGAAGGCAGACGACGTCCAGGGCATCGTTGCCGCCGTGGAGAAGAAGAGGCTCAGCGCCAACCGCTCCAGGCGCCGAACGTCAGTCCGCGTTGCTAGGAAGACCTCTCGGCGGTAGGGTGGTAACGATGGATCGCAAGAAGCTCTGGGCAGAAGACTTCGAGGGCAATCGCCTTAGCGGCGAGGACATGGAAGCCGACCTGACCTTCGAGGACATGGACAATGTCAACACGAAGGCAGTCAAGAGCGGCATGATCTTGCGGACCAACTGCCCGCAGTGCGGCAAGCAGGTCAAGGAGCTGGTGAACTGGGCAGAGATTGCCTGCTGGTTCCTCGGCAAGCCCGTCGCCGGGTGTGCTGCCCGTCGCGATGGCATGCACGTCGTGCTCGCGTGCCGGTGCGGCAAGCCCTCCGAGATGTTCTTCACCTGGACGGAGATCCGGGGATTTGTCGACCAGGGCGTCGGCGGCGGGTCCCTCAAGCCTCAGATTTATCAGGCGGCGGGCCTCACGGCCGTCTGAGTCTTCTTGGGCTCGGATTGCCTCGGCTGGGGAGGAAACTCCCCTCCGAGGCTTTCCAGTCTCTTCTGAGCCGCCTGCCTGAAGCCATCCAGCGCAGCCCTGCATTGGATGATGTGGGCACGCGCGCCCGCGTCCATGCCGGCCTTGATGCACTCGCAGTCGATCTGGTCGAGCCTGAGCATGAAGCAGAGGAAGAAGGACACGTCGCCGCGCTTGATGGCGACCAGGACCTCCTCCTCGTCCCTCTCGTAGAACGTCTTGGCGATGCCCTCGCACCAGATGGGCAGCTTCGTCAGGTACCTCTCGTGGAGGTAGACCTTCTCGCGAATCCCACGCCATACGCGGCCAAGCGCTCCCTTGGTGGAAGACCCGAGCGTCTTTTTCAAGAGCGCCCTGTCCGCCGCCGACAGCGCGGTCCTAGGGTGGTCCTTGCTGAAGGGCATCTTACCTGCGCGCGTTCCGAACGTGCTGCTCGAACATCGGATTGCAGAGCGGCATCATGCCCTCTTCGGGCGCGCGACGGTTGCGGCGGATAAGCTCAATCGCCTGTCCTCCCGTCATGTTGTACAGGCTCATCAGCGTGAACGCGCTGACAAGGCCCGACCGGTTGACGCCCATCGCGCAGGTGCTCGCGACCGTTCGTCCCGACCGAATCTGACTGGCCAGCTCTGCGCCGACCGACCGGATGGCCTCCGCGAACTCCTTCGGCAGGGGACGGTACGGGTCATCGTCGAGAGGGATTCGGATCACGGCCTTGCCAGGCGGAGGCTTGAGCCTCGGCTGCTTTTCCTCGGCGCACAGCACCAGGGTGTCGATGACCGAAAAAGCCTCGATGGGAGGGTTTGGAAACCCACCCTGAATGAGCTTCCCCGGCACGACCCAGTCGTAGTTCCAGTCAAGTTGCTTCTTGTATGACATCGTCGGCGCCACCATAGCACGGACGCAGGAAGCGCTTGCGTACATTCGACAGACTCTGCTAGGTTCGGCGCCTCATCCAAGGAGGGGTATGACGATCGTGGACGAACGCGGACACGAGTGGAGCGGAGGTGTATGCGATCGATGCGGAGGCCGGTCAGACTGGCCCCTTGCCAGGCAGGCTTGCCCGGTACGCCCGACCAAGCGCACATCCGCAAAGCTCTCTGACGAAGAGGCCCGCGAGCGAGCCAGGCTTCAGCAGCGAGAGCGCAGAGCCCGCATGAACTCCGAATCCCTCCGCGAGATGAACCGTCGGCACAAGCGCGCCCAGCGGGAGCGGGAGCGTCAGAACCGGATCGATGACGTCGTCTCAGTCCATGGGATCGAGGTTCGGGAGGTCGGCTGAACGTGAAACTGGTGTGGCTGGACATCGAAACAAGCGGCTTGGACGAGCGCAACGGCCTCATCCTTGAGGTTGCCGTCGCGCTGACCGACGACGCGTCTCTCAGCATCGAGCACGAGCGGAACTGGGTCGTTCATTGGGACGACATCACCCTCGACTACAAGCTCGGCGGATGGGCTCGGCATCAGCATGGGCAAAGCGGCTTGCTCGATGCGGTGAGGCTGTCGACGACGGGCATGTGGCCGGTTCGTCAAGAACTCGCAGCCTTCATCGCCCAGCATGTGAAGGAAGGGGACGGTGTCCTGGCGGGCAACAGCGTCGGTACGTTCGACCGCGTATGGCTCAGGTACCACGCCCCAGAGGTGGTGGAGCGCCTCCACTACCGCGTGTTCGATGTATCCTCACTTCGGATGCAGATGCAGCTTTGGGCTCCCACGTCACGCGCCGGAGACCTCGCCGCCGAGCGCAGCGAAAGCGGCCATACGCGGCCTCATCGCGCCATGGACGACTTGAGGGAGACGATCGAAGAGGCTCGCGTCTACCGCGAGTTCATACGCCAAGCCGCGCTCGCGCCTTCGGTTTTGACGCAAACCACGCGACGCCAACAATGAGGGCGACGCCGGCCGCTGACAGGCCGATGACCAGCGGAAGAGGCATCGAACCCTGCGGCCGAGGCGCCCTGTTGGTCAGGACGGACGTCGCGATGGCCTCTCCCCAGGGACGCCCGCCTTCGCCAGGAAGGTGAGCCCGGTACGAGTCCCTCGGGATGGTGAGCGGCGTGGTTGGATAGGCGTCGATCCACTTGTCGCCGAATACGGACCGATTGGTTTCGCGAATGGAAGCGCCACGGCTCTGTAGCGGCTCTTCTGGGTACCTGGGCGGCCCGCTCATCCAGACCGTCTTGCCGCTGGCGGCGTCCTTCATGCGGCGCAGCGCGTCGGGAAGACGCCCGCCCGAGTCGTTGCTGCCGAAGATGAGGATGACGGCGTCCGGCGCGAAGGAGCGCAGGGCCCCCGTGTACTCCGACCAGAGCGAGTCGGTCGTCGTGTAGTCGATGGCTCCCTTGCCCTGGTGGGCGATGCGCTGAACCTGGTGCCCTGCCGACTCCAGCTTGCGCTGGGCGTACTGGCCAGGGGTGCCCTGCGACTGACTGTCGCCGACGATGAGGTACTTCGCCATGCTCAGATCATCTTTCCGCTCAGCCGCAGCCCGCGCTCGTGGGCCCACGCTTCGATCACATTTTGAGCGCACTTGAAGCGCTCCCTTTGAACCGAGCCGTCTGCCATCTCTGCGATGTAGGCCGGCTTCATGACCCCACCATCGAGCCGGACGCTCTGGATGATGCGGGCCATGACCCGACCGGAGGCGTCCGTGTACCGCACCATCTCACGTGCCGAAGCGCCCATCTGTCACCGTCCTCGCTTGCTCGTGCGCCGACGCGAGGACTTTCTCCTGCTGGTGCGGCGGTTGGGCGTGATCTTCCAGGTCTTCTCCAGGCTCGCAACCTCGGACCCTTGGCTCAGCTTCATGCCCATGCTGCGGGGCAGGTCCGTGTAGGCCGACTGAGGGGACTCCTCATCGGCCTTGTACGAATAGTCCACCATCTCAACTCGGACGCCCTCTTCGGCTGCCTTCTCCAGGAGGAATCCGACAGCGTCCTCGAAGAGCCTGGCCTGCCACGGTTCAACCTTGTCCATCAGGTCGAGCATCTCCTGAGGGTCGACGCCGTGCGCTCGAAGCTGCTGCGACATGAACGGGTCGACGGCGTTCTTCCTGACGCCCGTCACGTCCGACTGGACCTCCTCGACGAGCCACACGCCGTCGCCCTTGTCGCACCATCGGATCCAACCGACGCAGTAAAGCGGGCTCTGCTCCGACGGGTGACCGGAGTTGTCTGAGGCGCGACTGATTGCGTCCAGCAAGCGCGCCTGGCGATCGTTCAGGTCAAGCTGGTTGTAACGGACGCACAGCTTCAGCACGCGATTGGGCTCGTCGCATAGCTTGCCCTTTGCTGTCAGGGCTCGGAGGCGCTCCTTCACCCACTCGACGTTCGGCGCGTGGGGGTAGAGCCGAGGGTACTTGCGAAGACCCTCAAGGGCAGAGTCGACGGTGTACTCGTCCTCGACGACGGTCCATTCGACGGGCGACTGGTACGCCTCGCGCAGCTTGTCGAGAACCTCGTCGCTGAAGTCCCTACCGCCGGTCTGCCCCTTGAGCACCTCGAAGGCTTCGGGATACATGCGCTTGAAGTCTCGTGCGCCACGGGGTGTCCCGGGCTTACGGAACTTCAACATCGCTGACGTTTTGCGACCTAGTGACCTTGCCATGGTTGCCCCGCTTACCGGATGGTGATGTCCTGCCATGTGATCTTGGAGCCGTCCCCGTTTGACCAATGGGTGCTCACCGTCTTTGCGACGGCGTCGAGATACGCCTTGGTCGGACCGTAGGGGCTCTTGCTCGTCGCGACGTAGGCGATGGCGTCCGCCTTCTCACCGTTCGCCAGCGTCACCTTCATCTTGACGCGCTTGTAGTTGCCAGACGCGATGCCCTCGAACTTGTCCATCATGGCCAAGTCGTCCTTGGTCACGGGCGCTACAAGGCCGTATGCGACGCCGCCGGGCTTCTTCACCAGCGTGGCCACGCCACCGCCCCATCGCTGCGAGTAGCCGACGAAGGCGCGGACGTAGCCGTTGACGAAGGCACCGACGGTATCGACGTCGTGTCCTAGTCGCTCAGCCATCTGTTTGGGATGGTTCGATCCGTAGCTGAAAAGCAGGGTGGTCATGGCTGTCTACTGGGCGAGCCGCTTGGGACGGACGGGCTTGCCGCCGCATCCAATGCACTGGATGTCGAGCTTACCGTACTCGATAGGATCTCCAAAGATCAGCTCGGCAATAACGTCGGCGCGACGCTCGACGCCATCTGGAAGCTTTTGACCAAACAGCTTTTCCAGGTGCTTCTTGCCGTACCTGAAGTCAACCGCGTGCCCGAACTCGTGGCGCATCAGGCCGCGGATGTAGGCCACGGGCTGGCCTTCAATCTTCGCTGCGAACGCGATGACGATCGGATCACCGTCCATGCAGTACCCGAACTGCCGCTCGGACCCGGTCCCGTTGTCCGCTGCGGCCTTCTCGTCGTGATGCAGCTCGCAGGTGCCAAAGTCCCCGAACGCCTGCTCCACCACGTCAAAGCACTCGTCGAAGATCTTGGTCGACTTCGGTAGCGCCGTGCCCGGGTTGCTGGCCATCTCCACGCTGATGGGCAACGCCCCGCCGCTCTGGCTGCCGTGTCCAAAATCGAACATGACCGCGCGTCCGTCAAGCGCGACCCCCATGTTGCGAAGGTGAACATCGCGAACCACGAATCCCTTGTCGGAGAGCTTCCTCAGGCCAGCGAAAATGTCAGCCATGTACCGCTCCCCCACCTTGCTGTGGCGACCTTCCTTGAGCCGGACCGTGTAAAGGTCGTCAAGCTCCTCGGCTGTCATGGGCTGGGAGCTGTGCTCGATGGCCGTGAAGTCCGCCTCCTCTCGGAAGTTTCTGCAAATTTGAGCGATGGTCTCCCGAATCAGCTTGTTGTTGAGCTTCTCAGACGGCGGCATGGACGGTTCCGGTATGCTCGGGTGCTTCTTGTCGAACGGGTCAACAAACTCGGTGACGATTGCGTAGAGCGACCGGATCGAGTCCCCGTGCATGCTGCCCGGGAACTCTTCCCTGACAACTGTGCCGGGCAGCTTCCAGACCTCAAACACTTCGACAAGACCAGGCGACCTTCCCATCCGGCGAACAGCCTCGGCTGCCAAGCCATCATCCCGGTCGTCGGTCACCTTGAGGACGCGCCCGTCATCCAGCCGGAACGCATGAGCGTAAGCCCCCGCCCCGATGGTTCGCTTCTCAAGCTCGTCTGCTGTCACGCGCTTGAGCCCGATGCGCCTGGTGAAGTTGGGCACCTCGCGCAGCCGGTCGACCACATCGTCGAGGAACGGGCGGTTGGGCGTGAGGCCGGCTGCCGCGTACATCTGCTGAGGTCCGAGCGACACGATCTTGGGGTTTGGAGCGAGCCCCGCCTTCGCGCGCTCCTCCATCTTCATGAGGCGCGCGTAGTAGTCGGGGAACTCGCGCAGATGGTCCAGGGCAATCCGGCCAGCCTGCATCAGGTCGGACGTGTGCTCCTGCTCGGTCTCAACGCCGAGGCGGAACTCGCCCAAGTCGAACCCCGCCCCGACCTGTCCGAGAGACGCAAGGATGCGCCTTGCCTGATCAAGTCCAACAGACTGCTTGCCCATGTGGCCGCAGCCTAACACGTCACGTGCGGGTGATCAGCTCTCCGCTGTCGAGGAACGTCACGCCGAGCCCCGGGTTCAGGTCGTAGATGCCGCACTGGTTCAGCATGGTGATGCCGATGTCCGACGAAAGCTGAAGGTCGAGGAAGGCCGCATCAATCCGGGTCTCCAGGTGCAGCTTCATCACCATTTCTCCCCAGTTCTCGGGCTTCCATCCGGCCGACTGGAGCTTCTCCACCGTGCCGCGGATGTCATCAAGGAAAGACGGGCTGTCGGGCGGAATCTCGTCGTCTGCCACGCTGCCGACCGGCACCAGGCCCGACTGCCCCATGCCAGGAAGCTCGATGTCGTCATCTTCTGGCTCGACGCGGGGCTGCACGGGCGCCGGCTTTGCGGGTCGGGCCACCGCAGGCTCGTCTGAGCCGGCGGACACGCCCATGTCGTCCCCGTACGCCACGACGGCTTCCTTGATGGTCTGCGGCCGAAACTCCATCGGCTCCCCGTCCATCCATGCGTGAACGAGCAGGACGTCCGAGACTTCGTGCGGGAGCTTCTCGATGAAGCTCTCTTCGGCGGCCACCAAGGGCGTGTCCTTGCCCCCGTACACCTCGAACAAGACCCGGTTGGGAGGCAGGGATGCGATGCCAGCCGCTTCGGCGATCTTGGCCGCCGCGAACCCCTGCCGCTGACCCTCGTGATGAATGAGGGCCTCGATCTTTCCAAGGTTCCTGAATGCGTCAGCCGCCAGGCCGGGCGGGAGGTGACGAGAGATTCGCAAGAGCATCTCTGCTCGCAGCGCAAGGTAGAGTCGCTCGTCTTGGACGGTTCGGAACCGGATCATTCATTCGTCTCCGTGATCAAACTCCTCGCCGAATGGCTCATCGAAATCAGTCGCGTCTTCAGACGAGGCTGTTTCGCGGGCGGCGATTTCCATTAGCTGAGGCACCAGCCTCGCAAGCCAGGCATCCACCGATCGCTCGGACCCGTCGTCCACGTCCGCCTCTGATGCCGCCTCTTCGAGGTTCTCGTGCAGCCACTCGAAGAAGCCCTCTTTGTCCATCCTGATCGCCATCAGTTCATCTCCGCCTGTTCTTTCGCTTCGGCGAAGGCGACGTCATGAAGACCGGTCACCACGCACGACACGACGGTTTTCATCATGTCCTCGTCTTCCAAGGAATGGAAGATGCGGCCGGTGTTGAAGTCGAACCAGATGATGTGATCGTAGACGATGGTCGAGCCATCCGCGCGCTCCACCTCTTCGCTGACCTTTGGCTGCGGGGTGGCCTTCATCTCGTAGACGCCCCAGACGAGCAGAGTGGCAAGCAGGTTTGGCGGCACGCCCTGGCCGCCCCCGAAGACCATGGTGTAGCTCATGTCGTCGTCCTCGGTGATGAAGCAGTAGATTTTGAGCCCATGCTCCAGCATGCTCCCCCGAATCTTGCGAATGGCCTCTCGCCGCTCCTGCTCCGCATCCTTGAGTACGCCGCTCATGGTGCCGATAATATGTCGCCGACCCCTTTCCGCAACCCCTTCTGACTGCTAGTATGCCAGACCATGATGCCGTACGTTTCGACCATCACTCCCCTGGACCTACGTGGCATGGGGCTCGGCACCGAGGCGGCGCGCCCCACCGACGAGGAAATCGCCCGAGGTCGCCTGGACGCTCAGATTTCCCGCGAGTCCGGCGTGCCGGTGCCGTCGCTGCGAGCGATCCGATCCGTAGAGAGCGGCGGCAACCCGGCGGCGGTGCGATTCGAGACGCGGGTCTTCAGGAACCGAACCGGCCAGACCGTTGAAGGACACGACCGCGCGGCGTTCCAACGCGCGTATGCGATCAATCCCCTGGAAGCCGTCAACTCGACGTCTTGGGGATGGTTCCAGGTGATGGGGTTCCACGGCTTCCCCGAGATGTTCGGCGGCCCTGGGCAGGCCGTCCGCGCGTTCGACGCAAACCCCGAAGAGGTCGGGATGCGCCTGTTTAAGCGGTGGATGGACAGTCCACGCCACGCCGCAGCCAAGCTCGCCGCGCGTACGCTCAACTTCGCTCAGTTCGCCAGGTTCTACAACGGATGCGGCGACTCGTGCGAACGATACGCGAGCCGCATGCAGCAGAACTACGACCGCGCGTTGCCTGAGTGGCGACGGGTGGAACCGTACGTCGGCGGCGGTGGCACGCCACAGGTGTGGCCGAAGTGGTCCTATTGGGCCATCGCTGGCGGCAGCGTCGCTGGGGCCTTGGGACTCGTCGGCGGCGCGGCTTACCTGCTGCGCCCGAAGAAGAAGCGCCCCGTCTCGGCTAACAGGAGGCTGCGGTGATTCCGAAGGACAAGCAGATCTACGTCCTTGTCTTCGCTCTCGTGATGGTGGCGTTCATCGCCTTCGTCGCCGGCAAGGGCTGCGCGCCGACGCCGGTCGACACCCTGCCGACGCAGGGGATAGACGCTGGCCCCGGAGAGAGTCAGATAGCCCAAAACCTCGACGCGTCGATTCAGCAAGGCAACGAGCAGCTTGTCGCCATTGAGCACAAGTTTGACGACGACATGGCGGCTTTCAGCGACGCGCAGCGAGCCGAGTACGAACGGCTCCGGCAGGGCAATGTCGCCGCCACGGCCCGGTACCTCTTGGACTGGAACCGCCGCCGCCAGCAGATCGCAGACGATCTATGATCAAGCTGAAGCTCACCTTCTGGTCGACGTGGCTCTGGGCCTCCGCCGCGTTCGCTCAGGTTGCGCCCTCAGATCGGCTCCCAGCACCTGAAGAGCCCATGGTGCTCCAGATGCCCGCCTTCTCTGCCATCCGAAGAGGACAGGCCAGTCCTGTCGATGCTTTGCTCGTCGATCCCGAAGTGATGGTTCGCATCACCATGGACTACGACAGACTCGCGTTCAGACTCGTCCGAGAACGCTCGGCGGCTGAGGACAGATGTACCGTTCGGCTCGATATCGAGAGGGCTCACACTCGGGCCGCAGAGGAACGTGTTGCGCTTCATGACAATCTCTGGGAGGGGCGGCAGCGTGAGCTGAATCAGCGTGTCGAGCAAGAGCGAAGCGCCGCCGTCCGACAGTGGTACGAGAACCCCGGCTTGTGGGCCGGATTCGGAGCAATCGCAGCGAGCGCGGTCGCTATCCTCGTTTCGCAGCTCTGACAAGAGGCCAGCCAGTGCTTACGCCCAACGCCCTACGCAAGCGCATCGAATACGTCGCCAAGCAGTTCCCCTCGGTGCTGTACGAGACGGCTTACGTCACAGCTCACACCGTCGGTGCAGACCGCGATGCCATTGAGAAGGACCGCAACAGCGGCGTCGACTTCACCGCTCGGTTTAGCGAAACCGCACATCAGAACGAAGCGCTGGTACCTTGGGTCGCTAAAGAACTCAACGCAGCCATGCGCGAGGTGAGGAAGGGGAGGCTCGGCGAGCGAGAGTTCGTTGACTTGGTCAACCTGCTTGAAGCCAAGCTGCCGAACATCGCCGCGTGGGCCGAAGCGACCAAGCCGGACCTCACCAAGCTCACCGCAGCCGAGGCGATCACCTCCGCTGCCAAGTTCGAGCCCGACGACGCCGCGCCCGTGCCGCAGGGGAAGGTCATCTACAGGTTCGCAGACGGCTGGACCGTTCAGGAGCTGACCACCAAAGGGCAGATCTTCGCCGAGGGCATAGGCGTTCAGAACTGCTTGAGGGAAACCCAGTACGGCCCTGAATACTTGGAAAGGTCTGAGAACGGAGAGATTCGCATCTTCAGCCTGCGCACTCCCGCCGGTTCCCCGCGCGTCTCAATGGAGTTCGTTATCGATCCATGCAGAGATGGCGGCGGGCGCTTCCATCAGATCTTTGCAAAGCAGAACACCAGCCTCAACGCTACTTTGGAGCAGGTGCTAAAGGCAGGATACGACGAAGCCCTCTGGCGCAGTATCCAGCGGTACAAGCCCCGCATCGCGGAGTTCATCACAGAGAAGTTCGCGTCAGACCCGGATGGGTTGATCATGGCAGGGGCCCCGTTGCCCGCTGGCCTGACAAGCGTGGGAGGGGGCCTCTTTCTGCGCGGCTACAACCACCCCCTGCCTGCTGGCCTGACAAGCGTGGGAGGGAGCCTCGACCTGACGGACTACAACCACCCCCTGCCTGCTGGCCTGACAAGCGTGGGAGGGAGCCTCGACCTG
>Ga0247833_1000131_pt1 | contig 127166 bp, 124 predicted proteins | sample LaCruzMarch2015__7_FD_187117 | JGI IMG/M metagenome (GOLD analysis project Ga0247833, IMG submission 187117) | Freshwater microbial communities from meromictic Lake La Cruz, Castile-La Mancha, Spain - LaCruzMarch2015_8m | ecosystem: Environmental > Aquatic > Freshwater > Lake | place: Spain...
CGCCGGGGGCCGCAGTCATGTGTGCTCGGACTCGGACTATTGCCAGACGCGTCAAGACGAGGCGGGCCAGATCGGCGGCGCGGTCAAGGACCAGCCATGAACCTGCACATTCGCCAAGCCACGCAAGACGACTTGTCCCAGGTGCTGGCTTTGTACGCGCAGCCGGACATGGACGATGGCGATGTGCTTTTACTGCCAGAGGCCGTGGCGATTTTTGAGCAATTCCAGCGCTACCCGAATTACCGCTTGTTTGTGGCCTGTGAAGGAGGAAAAGGCGGCGAACAAGGGCCGGTGCTGGGCACTTATGCCTTGCTCATCATGCACATGCTGGCCCACCGCGGCACGCCTGCGGCGGTGGTGGAAGACGTGGTGGTCGATCAGGCGCACCGCAGCCAAGGTGTAGGCGCCTTGATGATGGACCACGCCAAATCCTTGGCCCAAGAAGCAGGTTGCTACAAGTTGGCGCTGTCGTCCAACCAAAAGCGCGAGCGCGCCCACGCTTTTTACGAGTCGCTGGGCTTTGAGCGCCACGGCTACAGTTTTTTGATCGAGATTTGACATGCCCACTTTGGACAACTCAGTGCCCTTGCTGCGCGTGCGTGGCGTGGGCAAACGCTATGGCGATCGCGTCGCGCTGGAGGATGCCAGCTTTGAGTTGTGGCCTGGCGAAGTCATGGCGGTGGTCGGTGAATCCGGCTCGGGCAAGACCACCTTGCTCAACGCCATTGCTGCCCGCAGCCGCCCCGATGTGGGCCAAGTGGAGTTTTTGGGCCGTGACGGCCAGCTGCAAGACATCTACACCATGAGCCAGGCACAGCAGCGTTTGCTGGGGCGAACCGATTGGGGCTTCGTGCACCAAAACGCCGCCGATGGCTTGCGCATGGACGTCTCGGCGGGCGCCAATGTGGGCGAGCGCCTGATGGGCTTGGGCGAGCGCCACTACGGCCAGCTGCGCAGCACCGCGCAAGAATGGCTGGCGCGGGTAGAAATCGACGCTGCGCGCATCGACGATACGCCCCGCACGTTTTCGGGCGGCATGCGCCAGCGCTTGCAAATTGCCCGCAACCTGGTCACCAGCCCCCGTTTGGTGTTCATGGACGAGCCCACTTCGGGCTTGGACGTGTCGGTGCAAGCGCGTTTGCTGGACATGCTGCGCCAGCTGACGCGCCAGATGCAATTGGCCGTGGTCATCGTCACGCACGACCTGGCGGTGGCCCGTTTGTTGGCCCACCGCATGATGGTCATGCAGCGCGGCTGCGTGGTCGAGGCGGGTTTGACCGACCAGGTGCTGGACGACCCGCAACACCCCTACACCCAGTTGCTGGTGTCGTCTGTCTTGCAACCTTGAACCCGCCCAACAAACCATGATGCTGCAAATGAAACAGGTGTCCAAGCGCTTCACGCTGCACCACCAAAACGGGGCCGAACTCCAGGTGTTGAACCAGGTGGACATGAGCGTGTCGGCCGGGGAGTGTGTGGTGCTCGATGGCCCATCGGGCATGGGCAAAAGCACCTTGCTCAAGCTGATGTACGCGAACTACCGCGCCACCAGTGGCCAGATCGAGGTGCAACAGGCCGATGGCCGCTTGCTCGAACTCACGCAGGCTTCGCCGCGCGAACTGGTGCGCATGCGCCGCGACACCATGGGCTATGTCAGCCAGTTCTTGCGCGTCATTCCCCGGGTGTCGGCGCTGGACGTGGTGGCCGAGCCCTTGATCGAAGACGGTGCCGAGCAGGCACCAGCGATAGAAGCTGCCCGCGAGCAAGCCCGCATGTGGTTGACGCGCTTGCGCATTCCCGAAGGCCTTTGGCACTTGCCCCCGGCCACTTTCTCTGGCGGTGAGCAGCAGCGCATCAACATCGCCCGCAACATGATCAAACCCCGGCCCATTTTGTTGCTGGACGAACCCACCGCTTCTCTGGACGCGGCCAACACCCAAACGGTGATCGACCTTATTCAAGAGGCGGTGGCGCGCGGGGCGGCTTTGGTCGGTATTTTCCACGACGCCCATGTGGGCGCAGCCGTGGCCACGCGCCGTTTGGACGTAGCCCAATTCAGGAGTGCAACTTGAGTACGACCGTTTTTAAAAATGCCAACATGGTCTTGCCCACCGAGGTGGTGCACGGCAGCTTGGCCGTGGCCGATGGCCGCATCACTGCCATCGACCAAGGGGCACAGACCAGCGGAGGCTGGGACTTGGAGGGCGACCACCTCATGCCCGGCTTTGTCGAAATGCACACCGACAACTTTGAACGCCACCTGATGCCCCGCCCCAAAGTGCAATGGGCCCCTTTGCCTGCACTGTTGGCCCACGACGCGGAGGTGACTGCCGCGGGCATCACCACGGTGTTTGACGCTTTGGGCGTGGGCGACACCGACCCCGAAAGCGTGCGGGGCGGCAACTGGAAAACCGTGCTCGAAACGCTGGACCTGTGCACACGTGAAAACCTGCTGCGCGCAGACCACCACCTGCATGTGCGCTGCGAGCTGCCAGCGTCCAACACCATCGACTTGTTCGAGCCATTTCATGCACACCCACGTTTGTCACTGATTTCCTTGATGGACCACACCCCCGGGCAGCGCCAGTGGGAAAACATCGAAGTCGCCCGTGTTTATTACATTGGCAAAAAAGGCTGGTCAGACGAAAAGTTCGATCGCCAAGTGATCCGTGCCGCTGAGTTGCAAGAACGCTACGCCCAACCGCACCGTGCCTATTTTGTTGACTACTGCAAAACCCACGGCCTGGCGCTGGCCAGCCACGACGACACCACGGCCGCGCATGTGCAGCAAGCCCATGCCGAAGGCGCCAGCATGTCCGAGTTTCCGACCACGGTGTTGGCCGCGCGCACCGCGCACGAGCTGGGCCTGCTGACCGTGATGGGCGGCCCCAATGTGGTTCGCGGTGGATCGCATTCGGGCAATGTGTCTGCGGCCGAATTGGCCAAGCTGGGCTTGCTGGACATCTTGTCTTCAGACTATGTGCCAGGCAGCATGCTCAGCGCGGTGGTGCGCTTGGTGGACGACGGCATCTTGACCTTGCCGCAAGCCGTGGCCACCGTGAGCCACCACCCGGCGAGAGCCACGCGCCTGACAGACCGGGGCCAAATTGCCTTGGGTTTGCGCGCCGATTTGATCCAGGTGCGGTTTGTGTCCCTGCCCAACGGTCAGCGCCATGCCTTGGTGCGCAGTGTCTGGCGAGAAGGCCAGCGTGTGATGTGAACCCCGGCCTTAACGCCTTGCAACAATCGTTTTTTTTGGAGTTGACCCATGTCCCTGACTTTGCCTGAAGTGGTTTCTTTGCTCGAACGCCGTGGTCAAAACCAATACGGCATGGAAGCCATCAACCAGCTCGAACACGCTTTGCAATGTGCCCATTTGGCGGAGCAAGCGGGTGAGACCTCCGAAACCGTGGTCGCCTCTTTGCTGCACGATTTGGGTCATTTGTTGGCTGCCGAGCGGCTGGGTGTGAAAGAAAACAACACCGACCAGGATGACCTGCACCAGTACATGGCGCTGCCGTTTTTGCGCGGCTTGTTCTCCGATGCGGTGCTCGAGCCCATCCGCTTGCATGTGGATGCCAAGCGTTATCTGTGCCTGATCGATCCCTCGTATTGGGCGTCTTTGTCAGCGGCCTCCAAGCACAGCCTGGAGCATCAAGGCGGTGTTTTCAACGAGGCCGAAGGCCAAGCTTTCATGTTGCAGCCGTTTGCGGCAGAAGCGGTGCGCCTGCGCCGGTACGACGACTTGGCCAAAGTGCCCGCCAAGGCTGTACCCGGTCTGGACCATTACGCGGCGTCACTGCGCCAAGTGGCGCTGTGATGGGTTGGCCCAGCGCAGGGCCAGCATGGCGGGGAATGTGCTGCCTCTGAGATGTAAGGGCTTGGAGAACACTCCGAAAGCCAATGCAACACTTGCTGTCTGGTTAAGGGTCAGACGGGGCTTGGGCTGTGAGGGGTGCATTCGCCAAAGTTAAGACGCCTGATCAATTTCATCAATTTGACATAGTAAAAACACATGATCTGAGCTTTTAGCGTCAGCCGAAAGCATTGGAAATGTTATATATCGACCACTTGGTTAAGCGTTACGGGAACCTCAGTGCGGTCAATGGCATCAGCCTTTCGGTGCCCGCGGGCAGTTTTGTTGGCGTGATCGGTCGCTCTGGTGCGGGCAAGTCCACCTTGTTGCGCATGATCAACCGCTTGGAAGACCCCACCTCCGGCAGCATCAAGATGGATTTGACGTCAGTGTCAGATTTGACTGGAGCGCCTTTGCGCGAATGGCGTCGTCAATGCGCTATGGTTTTTCAGCAGTTCAACCTGGTGGGTCGCTTGGACGTGCTGACGAATGTCTTGATGGGCCGCCTTTCCACAGTTCCCACATGGAGATCGGTGCTGCAACTGTGGTCCGTCGAAGACAAAGTCCGCGCCTTGGCAGCACTCGAGCGTTTTGACATGGCCGAGTTTGCCGCCAAGCGCTGCGATCAACTTTCGGGCGGCCAACAGCAACGCGTGGCCATTTGCCGGGCCCTGATCCAGGAACCCAAAATCATTTTGGCCGATGAACCGATCGCCTCTCTTGATCCGCGAAACACCAAAGCGGTGATGGACGCCCTCAAAACCATCAACCAAGAGTACGGTATCACCGTGCTGTGCAATCTGCATTCTTTGGACATCGCTCGCGAATATTGTGACCGTTTGGTGGGCTTGACCGCAGGCGAAGTGGTCTTTGACGGCGCGCCAGCCCAGCTGACAGAGCCTTTTGTGCGCCAACTTTATGGCGTTGAGGCCTCTCAAGTGAGCGACACCGACATGGCCAGCGTTGAGATGCTGGTCCACGCCTGAGCTTCCCCCTTTTTTTCCTCCCCACGCCATTTATGGCATTTTTTCATCTGAAGGACTATCCATGTTGAACCGTCGCAACCTGATCGCCATTGCTGCTGCAGTGCTCGCCACGGGCGCTCAAGCCCAAACAGCCGCTCCCAAAGAGCTGGTGTTCGCCGTTGTCCCCGCTGAAAACGCCTCTATGGTGGCCGACCGTTACAAAGACTTTTTGGAATACCTGTCCAAAGAAACTGGCGTGAAAGTGACCTTGCGCGTGGCCGCTGACTACGCTGCCGTGATCGAAGGCCAACGTGCCGGTCAGATCCACATTGGTTACTACGGCCCGACCGCCTACGCCCGTGCCCGCATGACCGGTGCCAACATCACCCCCTTTGTCACCGAAACAGCCAAAGGTGGCGTGCGCGGTTATTACGCCGTGGTGTATGTGAAAGCCGATTCGGCCTACAAAAAGATCGAAGACCTGAAGGGCAAAAACTTCGGTCTGGTCGACCCCAACTCCACATCGGGCAACGTGGTGCCACGTTTCGCCTTGGACAAAATGGGCATCAACCCAGACAACTATTTCGGCAAAGTGGTCTACACCGGCAGCCATGTGAATGCCGTGATGGCCCTGAACCAAGGCACTGTGGATGCCGCCGCGAACTGGTGGAACAACGAAGAAGACTCTGAACTCATGCGCATGGTCACCAAGGGCATGGTCAAGAAAAACGATTTCCGCATAATCTTCAAGTCGGACCTGATCCCCGCTTCGCCAGTGGCTTACTTGGACAGCTTGCCAGCCGATCTGAAAGTCAAAATCGAGCAAGCCTTCTTGCAAGCCCATGTGAAAAACAAGACTGCTTTTGACAAGCTGTCTGACGGCAAAAACGAACCCTTCGTCAAAGTGACCCACGCTGAGTTTGAGCCTGTAGTGGCCATGAACAAGTTTGTGGACAACCTGCGCAAGAAGTAATTCCTGCCACCCCAGCACTCACCATGGTCAATCACCCCGAACACAACGCCTTGTTGCAGGCCTACAAGCTGTCGACCCTTCGGCGTCGCCAGCAATTCGGAAGCGGTGTGGCCATGGTTTTGTTGCTCTCGATGTTGGCCGCATGGATGGCCGAGGTGGACTTGGTGAAGTTTTACGACAACATCGGCAACTTCACCAGCTACATTGGCCGCATTTTTTATTTGGAATCCGGGCAAGCGGTGATACGCGACCCGTTTGAATGGTTTTGGGGTCTGAACAAGTGGATGGCGTTGCTGGGTGAGACCTTGATGATGGCCTACGTAGGCACGCTTTTAGGTACATTGGGTGCCGTCTTGTTTTGCTTCACGGCCAGCAAAAACGTGACCCACTCGGAGGCCTTGGTTTTTGTCACTCGACGCTTCATGGAGTTTTGCAGAACCGTTCCGGAATTGGTGTTTGCATTGATTTTTGTGGTGGCTTTCGGCTTGGGGCCCATGGCCGGCGTTTTGGCGATCGCCATCCACACCATGGGTGCTTTGGGTAAATTATTTGCCGAAGTGGTCGAAAACATCGACATGAAACCCATCCACGGTGTGGTGGCCACGGGTGCCAATTGGGTTCAAAAAATCCGGTTTGCGGTGCTGCCTCAAGTCATGTCCAACTTTGCCAGCTACGCCCTGCTGCGCTTTGAAATCAACGTGCGGGGAGCCGCCGTTTTGGGTTTTGTGGGTGCAGGCGGCATTGGCGAAACCTTGATTTCGGCCATACGTAAATTTTATTACGCAGATGTCAGTGCGCTTTTGATTTTGATCATCCTCACCGTGGTGGTGATCGACAGCTTGACAGACAAACTGCGCCACCAATTGATCGGCTCGGGCCCCGAAAGCAAAGCATGACCTCGGACGCCCAAATCACCAAATACCCCCAGCATTTCCGCATGGTGACCCGTCGCCGCGTGATCACCATCACGTTGCTGGTGACGATGCTGGTCTTGTTGATTTTGAGTTTTTATCGCCTGGATTTCAGCCTCGCGCGGATCTTCAGTGGTGTCTCGAAACTGTTCGACGTCACCCGCCTGATGTTCCCACCGGACCCCGGTTGGGGCCCGACTTTGCTGCGTTACCTGCACGCCATGGCTGAGACCGTGGCCATTGCGTTTTTGGGAACATTGATTTCGGCGATATTGGCTTTTCCACTGGCCTCATTGGCGGCCCGCAACACCAGAATCAACCTCGTGATGCACTTTTTGGCACGCCGTACCTTTGACACTTTGCGCGGCGTGGACACGCTGATCTGGGCCTTGCTCTGGATCAATGTGGTGGGTTTGGGTCCATTTGCCGGTGTGTTGGCCATCATTTGCTCCGACCTGGGTTCCTTTGGCAAGTTGTTCTCCGAAGCCATTGAGGCCGCTGATCGCAAACCGGTGGAAGGCATCACATCCACAGGTGGCAGCCGTATTCAGCAGATTCGCTTTGGCATCGTTCCGCAAGTCTTGCCTGTGTTCTTGAGCCAAGTGTTGTATTACTTTGAATCCAACACCCGAAGTGCCACCATCATCGGCATTGTGGGCGCGGGCGGCATCGGGCTCATTTTGTCAGAGCAAATTCGCACGCTGGAGTTCCAGCAAGTTTCATTTGTCATTTTGATGATTTTGGTGACCGTCTCGGCCATCGATTGGCTCTGCTCAAAACTGCGTTTCAAGGTGATTGGTCAGTCCCAGCATTGATGGACAATCATCACCTTTGAGGCAGATGCATGTCTGCTCGCTCAGGCTTATCGAGGCAACTCAAAGGCTTGCACGTAAGCCTCTTGCTTGAGGGTTTCAATCGCGCCGGGGCGGTGCTTTCGGACATGCTTCACGGCCTCGTCAGTGGTCCAACCCCAAGTCTTGAAAAGTGTAGCGACCAAGGTCCCTGATCGGCCCTTGCCGTGCGCGCAATGCACCAAGACTGGGCCTGATTGCAGGGTTTGGGTCAAGGCTGGTATCAAGCGACGCCATTGGGCTGTGACCGCCAAGGTGGGAACGCCAAAATCCACCACGGGCAGTTGGTGCCAAGTGATGCCGTGCAGTCCCAAATGGTGCGAAAGGCTTTTGGCACCTAGTCGCTCGAGTTCAGCGGTTTCAAGCAAACTCACCACGGTGCGAATACCCTGCTGTTTCAAATGCTCGACGTCTGCGACCAAAATTTCCTCGGGTGCAGCCGCGGAATCACCCCTTCCAGGGCAGGAAGACAGGGCGATCTGGCCGTGCCAAGGCGTGGGCACGAAATCCATGTCAAGCGCTGAAAGGTTTTTGCTGTTCACTTTGCCTTTTTAGCGTAGGTGTGCGACGCCCAAATGACAGGCCGCAAACGCTGTTGACCAAGCAAGACTTTGTCCTGGGTGGTCCAGAAACTGCGCCCGCCCTTTGGGGGTCAAGTCGTTCAAGACAGACTGAAAGCGCTGCGACTTCGGGCGCAGGGCCTCGTGACCGGCAAACGGCTGACTCAGGGCCGTTTGCATTCTGCCCAACCGCTCGCTGTGCAGTTGGTAAGGGAAGACAACAGCGGTTTGGTCAACGCTGAGAGGCAGGGCTGCGCTTGTCGCCGCCCAAAATGCGTTTAGCTAAAAATCTCGGTCAGTTGGCCCTTTATAAGTAGCCACGCAGATCCAAATGAGCAGGTTTTCATAAACCAAAAAATTCAACAAGGGTGATCGTGCGGTTGGATTTCCTATCCGTCATGAGCCCTTCATGACTGGCAGACCGGCCAGCCCGCGCGGCACACAGCTGGCGCAGGCAGCCACAGGCTCGACCTGGCGAGAAAACTGGTGTATTTCATTCATAAAATCGGCCTGTGTTTTGCTCGGATGGTGCGACAACCAAAGCGAAATAAAACCCGCCACGATGGGCGCGGCGTAACTGGTACCGACCCCGCGGTGTTGCGATGAGGGGCGGTCTTGGCCAAAAAAATTAGGTTCGTAACTGGCCACTTTGAGTTTGTTCACCGACCATTCACCATGGCCTGACAAAGCTGGCCCGCCGCCTGGCGCATACACCACCGTGCGCGGGTCCAGAGCTGAATAAGGCGCGATGTGGTTGTTTGCATCCAGCGCACCGACCGAAATCACGCCTTTGCAATTGGCAGGCTCTTGCAAGGATTTATGGAAGTTATTGCCTGCAGCGGCCACCACAAAGATGTTTTGCTCCAACACGCGGCTGATCAATCGCTGTAAATCAGCGCCGCACGAGGCATAACCACCGGACAAGCTCAAATTGATGATGCGCGCTGGATGGGGGTTGTCTGGCACGTCCTTGACCGGCAAACCTGCAGCCCAGGCAATGGCGTCCAGCAAGTCTTGGCGTGAGGTGGCGCAGGCGCCAAACAACCGCACAGGCACAATTTTGGCAGCGGGATTCACGCCCCAAACACCCCCCACCCCGTTGCCGGCGATCAGGCTGGCGACCTCGGTGCCATGAACGCGAAATGAAGCAGAGAGCAAGCGTTCGCCACACTGGACATTCCGCTCATCGGGGTTGAAATTACCGGAACGGCTGTTGCGCAAATTGTTGCGTCCTGAAACCATGTCGTAACCGGGCAGCAACTGGCCTTCTAAGCTGGGATGGCTGGCAATCACGCCACTGTCAATCACCGCCACCACAATGCGATGCGGTCCGGGTTGATTAGTGGCGGTGTTGATGGCCGAGGGTGCCGCCTGCGCACCACCGACGCGCCCCAAATGCCAAGGAATTTCTTGCCCCCAGGACAGTCCGCTCCACAACACAAGGATGCAAGCCCACTGGGCGGGCAAGGCCAGGGAATTGCCCATGAAATGAGTGACCCGGCGAACGCACGAAACGGACGAAGCGGGAAGGAACGTAGCGGTGGACAGAAATGACATCTCAAAACCCCTGCGAAACGTGGGTTAAATCCCGTTGCCAGAACCGGCACATGGGAAAACCCATCAGTGAAGCGGAGGTTATGCTTTAAGATATGTAAAATCAAAGTTAACAAATAACAGAAAATAAAGTCCGTAACAATTTATAAACCTTTGATTTATATAGACTTTTCTAAAACACCTCAATTCGTATGCCAACATTTCATTACACCGATCAGCGCGCCCCTCAGGCAGCATGGATGCAGGCAAAAAAGGGACTCAAACAAGACGTAAGGAAAAATTACAAATCAACAGCTATCGACATGAATCACCTGGGGGAGAAAGCAGACTTACGGACCCCACCAGGGTTTACGTCGCACCAGAACCAGTCAACTGACGTTCCGAATCCAAACTGAAATCCCATGTCCCGCACCATCCTGATCGTTGATGACGACAAAGTGAGCCTGCGATTACTCAAGTCGTACTTAGAAAAATACCAATATGAAGTGCGATCAGCCGATGACGGCCACAGTTTCTTGGCTGAGTTTGAGCTCTACAAAGATGATCTGTGCTTGGTGATTCTGGATGTGATGCTGCCGGACACCGATGGCTTTACCTTGTGCCAAACCGTTCGCCAACAATCCAAGGTACCGATCATCATGCTGACCGCCAGCTCGGACGATACCGACCGCATCGTCGGATTGGAGTTGGGTGCAGATGACTACATCGCCAAACCGTACAACCCGCGTGAATTGTTGGCCCGCATCAAGGCTGTACACAGGCGCACAAACTTCAGCAACGCCTCAGACAAAGCGCGTTTTCTGTGTTTTTCAGGTTTCACCATGGATTTGCTCGAGCGCCAACTGACCGATGCCGAAGGCGCAACCGTTTTGCTCACCAGCATGGACTTTAATTTGTTGCGTTTTTTTGCCGAACATGCGGGCGAGACCTTGGACCGCACACAGCTGATGGAGCAAACCCGGGGGCGCGATCTCGGCCCCCTGGACAGGTCTTTGGACGTGCAAATCAGCCGCCTGCGCCTGCGTTTGCAGGACGACGGCAAAAACCCCACCCTGATCAAAACCGTGCGCGGCAGCGGCTATGTGTTTTCAACCGATGTGAGCAAACTCGACGACGCACCCAGCGCCAGCGCCGTGAGCATGCTGGTCCGGCCGATGGGATCGAAAAACCCGATTCACTGAGGGGCAACGCGAGCAAAGTGCCAATCTGTGGGCCTGCAAGCCACTGTTCGGTCACTGTGGTTTTGGAAAAGCCCCTCAAGACGCACGGCTTGAAGGGCTTTTTTCGCCGAATGCGGCGATCCGGGGCGCAAGCAACTTTGACGCAGGTTAAAAATCGCGACCCAAGGTGAATCGAAGCGCTTCTAGACCGTGGTTCGGATCTTCGTAGCCGCCATTGCTGATGTGCATCAAACCTATGCCCAACTTGGTCTTTTCGTTGAGGCGATGGGAGACATCAAAAGTGGTCCTGAAATTGACACTGCCGCTCAGGGAGCGAACTCGGTCATCCCCCGTGATGGTTTTGCCAATTCCCGGTCCAAACCATGAACGTGCCTTGACCGTTTAGGATGGCCGACGCGCGTTACCTCAGACCGTAAAAGCTGCTGGGTTTGGACTGGTAAGACACATCCATGACGGTTTTTCCCTTTGTCAAGGAAAGTTCCCACTCTTTGTTGTGTACATCGGTCACGTAGGAAACAGAACAGGGGATCCCATGGGCGTGGTGGCTCAGGCGTTCCCTGCTAACCCAATGCCGAGCAGCCCAAACGCCCGGCGCACATCCTGTGGGCGCTGCTCATCGCCCGCATCTAAGAGGCGCTCCCGCTTTTGTGCCCGTTCTGCGCAGGCCAAACGACTGATTCACCCGGCCTTTGCAAAAGCAGGCAGTCAATCGGTTGCACCCGATGGCCGAGTACCAGCATTTTTTTCTGCGAAAGCCTTTCACAATGCACGCAATCCAAGTGCGAGAGCAATTGGCTCAAGCCACCCGAAAGTCGGCTCCATTGAGCGTAAAGTTGTTAGACCCGCGCGTTTCGAAAGAGCTCGTGGTTTTTTTGTCGCCCAGCCGATGTGGCCATGCCCTCGTTTTTCTGAGCACGTTCAAACGACTGGGCAAAATGGGCCACAAGGCCTAGGGGTGGTAGCGCGTTCATCCGCCACAATGGGGGCCATTTGACGATTCTTTTATCCCCATGACACGGCACCGATTTGACCTGCAAGACCTGCCTGCAACGCCTTGGAAAAACGGCGGTGGCCTGACCCGCGAAGTGCTTTGGCAACCCGCGGGCGCCAGCTTGGATGATTTTGATTGGCGTGTGAGCGTTGCTCAAATTGACAGCGATGGGCCTTTTTCCGCCTTTCCCGGCATTGACAGGGTGATCACCTTGATCGACGGTGTGGGGGTGCAGTTGCGCAGCGAGGGGGGCCAAGTTCAGCATCGCTTGAGTACGCCGCTGTCGCCCTTTGCGTTTTCTGGAGATTTGGCCATTCAAGGCCATTTGCTGGATGGGGCTTGCCAAGTGTTCAACGTCCTGACGCGCCGCTCCGTGTGCCGCGCCCAAGTGCAAGTTGTGCGCAGCGCCTTTGACTGGCCAGCCCACAGCCAGGGCCTGTTCATGGCGCTGCAAGGCCAGTGGCAGATAGGCGGCGATGAGGCCCAGCCACTGATGCCCAATCAAGGCCTGTGGTGGCAAGGCGTGGCGCTGTCTTGGCAACTTCGCCCACAGGGCGCTGACCCGGTGCTTTTGGGCCTGAATTTGACGCATTTGGCCTTTTGATAGGGTGGCAGGCAAGCCCCGCCACCGGCCTGCGCACCTGTTCAAGCCCTGCCAGCTTGGCTGCGCTCAAGCGCAGTCAAGCTGGCGTGACACGCTTTTTAGACAGGGAACAAGCTGTTGTTGACCAAGGCAAATGCCAAGGTATCGCTGGTCTGCCAGTTGGCAGGGTTGTCGGCGGCGAGTAAGAAGGCAGGCAGGTCATTGAAGTCGTAACCGCCCGAATAGCGCGCGTTGTCCAAGCTCAGGCTCACCGAGGTGGCGCCGATAGAAGCCGGCACATCGCCTGCAGCGGCGCCGCCCACGTTGAGTGAGGCGAGCAACTGGGTTACGGTCACGCCGCCTGCCGAACCATTGGCCAGCGCAGCGATATCACCGAGGAAGGCATAAACCGTCTCGCCTGAAGCGCTCAAGCCGCCCTTAGCGCCGAGTGCCGTGCCTTTGTCCGCCAGCGGTCCGCTGGCCGCGTCGGGCTGAATCGTCACGATGGTGCCGGCCGCGTAGTTTGTGTCGGCTGTCCAGATGAAAGCTGACTCTCCGGAGGCCGGCATGCCGTTCGCTTCGCTGTAGTCCCGGTCCGTAAAACCAATCTTGGTGTCTTTAGCGATGTCTTTGAGAATTGCAAAGGCGAAAGCATCGGTCGCATCGCCGTTGGCGCCCAGGAAGACCAGGTCGCCCACGCCCAGCGTGCTGCTGGGCACGGCCGGTAAGGTGTGGCCGGTGTTGATGGTGCCCTGTGAGCCCGCGGATGGCGCAGCCCAGGCCAGTTGCTCATACAGGGTGCCGGTGCCCCCGATTTGCAGCGTCAGGCCAGCGGCCTCCGTGCCCGATTGGCTGACACCGATGTCGGTGCTGGTCAGGCCGATGGCCGGCCCATTGGTCGCCGCGAAGCTGCCTTCGTAGCTGAGGAACTGCACGACTTGGTTAGAGGCATTGACGAGTGCGATGGCATCCGGGGCACCGTTTTGCAGGCCCGTGATGGCGAAAGTCAATTCGCCAAATCCAGAGTTATTCTCGTTGTCGATGGTGCCACTGAGGCTGCCCAGGGGTGTGTAGCTCTGGCCGTTCGAGCCGTTGTAAGGCACCACGCTCCAGCCCGCCAAGTTGGTCCCCGCAGGCCCGAAGATGCTTACACCCTCCCCGCTGTCATTTCCCACGTTGTCATAGTGGATCTCGCTGACAAACACCGGTGTGCCAGCCGTCACCGTGAATTTCAGCGCATCCGCGCCTACCAAGCCCGCATGGTCGTTGCCCTTGGCGTCTTCAATGGCACCGGCTGAGATCTCCACGGCGTAGCCTTTGCCCAGCGCCAGTGTTTTCACAGGGTCTATGGTGACGCTGCTGCCCGAGACGGTGACCCGGTCGGAGGTGACGTCCAGGGTCTCAAGCACCAGGCCGTTGATCTGGTGGCGGATGGTGATGGTGCCGCTGCCCTTGACCAACGGCTCGTTGAAGTTCATCACCACGTTGGCTGTGGGCGCCACGCCGGTGGCCATGGCGGCCGGGGTCGAGGAGCTCAGCACAGGACCGGTGGTGTCTGACACCGTGGCATTGACCACGGCCTGCGCAGGCAGCGACACGGCGTCGTTGCCCACCAGGTCTTGCAGCGCGTTGGCGTCGTTGGCGCTTGACGGGTCGGTGTAGGCCAGCGTGACGGTTTCCCCCACCAGGACCGCAGTGGCCAGGGTCAGGGTGGCGGTTTGCCCGAGCACCGCCACCTGCGTGACGGCCGGGCCGGCCTGGCCGTTGACCGTGAGTGAGAAGGCATTGGCCGCAGGCAAGGCGTCTGGCTTCAGGTACTCGGCGTAGCTGAGCGTCAGCGTGTTGCCGTCGACTCGAGCCGACTGGAGCACAGGCGCTGTGGTGTCGGCGGACAGGTTCAGCCCAATCAGCACCGGGTTGTGGTCGCTGGCGCGGTAGGCGTCGGCGGCGTAAAAGCTGGTCTGCTGGTCCAACGACTTGAAGTTGGTGTTGTAGTCGAGCACCACCGGCTCTTCAGCGTTGCTGGTCCACAGCACAGACTTGGTTACCTGGGACGCCATGGAGGCATTGGCCATCGCATGGTCCAGCGAGCCCCACAGCCCGTCAAAGGAGTAAGACAGGCCGCCGGAGACCAGGTTGTAGCCCGCGCCTTCCAAGAAGCTGATGGGGCTTTCCTTGGCGTAGGCATTGAGGTCACCAATCAGCAGCAGGTCGGAATCTGGCGCGCCCGTGGGGTTGGTGGCCAGCCAGGCGCTCAGGTCCTTCACGCCTTCCATGCGCGCCAGGTTGTTGGCGCTCTGGCCGTCGCCGGTGTCGGCATCAATCACGCTGCCCTTGGACTTGAGGTGGTTGACTGCTACGGTGAAGGTCTCGCCATCGGCCAAGCTTTTAAAGGTCTGCGCCAGCGGCACACGGTTGCCAAAGGCAGCGCCAAAAGCGTCGTAGGTGACGGCGTCGGGCACAGCGGCGCGGCCCAAAGGCTCCACAGCGGTTTTGTCATAGACCAGGGCGACCATGATGGCGTCGTCACCGGCGGTGGCGGCATCGCCGGCCTTGGTGCTGCCGTCATCAAACGGGCCGGCCACATAGGCAAACTTGGCCGAGCCCACTTTGGCGTTCAGCGCATCGACCAGTGCGTCAAGCGCACTGACGCCGTCGGCATAGCCGTTGTTTTGAATTTCCATCAGGCCGTAGACATCGGCGTCCAGGCCCAGCAAATTGGCCACCACCTTCTCCAACTGCCGCCCATACTCGGCCTGGTTGTCGGCACCCCGGCCAGCCAAGGCGCTGCCATTGGGGTTGTTGAAGTTGGCCGTGCCCAAGGTGTTGAAGAAGTTCAGCACGTTGACCGAAGCCACTTTGAGCTCGGCCGTGCCCAAAGCAGTTTGCAACTGTTCGGCCGTCGGCCTGGCCGTGCCCGCAAACACGGGTGTGGCGGTGGACTGCACGCGGTAGGTGGTCTCGTAGGCCGGTGCGGTGCCGTTGTCGAACTGGTCCACGATGCCCACGACGCTGGCGGTGGTGTCGCCGGCACGCAAGGTGTTGCTCGCCGACAGCGCTTGCCCACCGCGGCCAAACACTGCAGCTGGGTTTTGCGCACTGATGCCGTCGTCCAGAACAATCTGGTCGCGCTGGGTGACGGCCGAGTAGGCGGTAAAGCCTGCAATGCTGGGCGCGCTTTGCTGGGTGTACTGCACCAAGAGCTCGTCAGAGGTGAGGGTCACCGAGCCGTAGCGGCCGAGCACATAGTTGTCGGTCACCACCAGATTGCCGTTGGTGGTGGCCGATTTGACCTCCACCCGCATGCCTTCGACCGACTCCCAGCTAAAGGACTCGGCCACCGGCAGCGTCACACTGACGGCAGCGGGCAGCGCGGCCGTGTTGCTGCGGTCCGCGATGACTGTGAAGTCTGTGATGCTGGCGAGTTGAGTATTCTTTTGGTATTCACCCACCGTGGCGCTTACACGCACGGTGTCGCCCACCGTGGCCTCACTGACACCCGGGTTGGTGCTGCCGTAATACACAAACACGGCTTCAGAGGTGAGTGGGTTGGTGTCCATGTCGGCCGCCTCTTCTTGCACGAAGAAGCCGCTCAGTCCAGGCATCCAGGCGGTCACGATGCCTTCAATGGTCACCAATTCACCCAACTTGGCAGCCACCGCAGACGCGCCTTGAACCGCAGAGATTTTGGTGATCCCTTGGTTGAACAGTTCCGAGCGCGAGAGCTGCTCACCCAGCCAAAGCTTGGGGTCGGTCTCGGTCGGCAATGTTTGCTGCGCGTTGAACAGCGTCACCGTGCCACTGACCTCGTTGGCCACCAACACCAAAGGCTTGCCCGTGGGGCTGGCCGAGGCGGGGATCACCATCAGGCCCTCTGGCCCCAGGTCGCCACCCACGGCCAGAGCGGGTGTCTTGCTGAAATCGCGGTTGTTGGAGTAGCTGACAAAGCTGGGCTGGTAGGGGTCAGAAATGTCGTACACCACCACACCGCCAATGCGCTCCAGGCCCACAAAGGCGTAAACCTTGCCGTCAATCACGGCGGTGGTCACGCCTTCGGGCTCTGGCCCTTTGTCGTCGCTGCGGTTGTCCAGCGAGTTGCTGGTGTGGCTGGCATTGAAGTTGGCAGGCAAGACTTCGGCAATCAAGCGCTCGATCTGGTCGCCGCTGTCAAACACCCGGTTGCCGTAGGCGTCCAAGATGGAGAAAGAACGGCCGCCAAAGGCCACCAGTTTGTCGATGTCGCTGTCACCATCGACGTCAATGCCGTTGGCCAGCACCTTCAAGTCGCCATCGATCAAGGCGGCGCCAGCGCTGGCATCGGCCACAGGCCTGCCCGTTTGGCCCAATTGTTTGATCTGTACTTCGTCCACACCGCGCGAGTCGCCCTCGTTGGCGGTGATGTAGTAGGTTTTGCCCTTGGCGCTGAAAGCGGCAATGCCGTCTGGCATGTAAGCGCCATAGAGGCCCGCTTTGACAATGTTGATGCCTGGGATGGTGCCCGAAGGCTGGCCCGTGGTGTCGTTGTCAGCATCTATGCGGTTGGCACCGTTGAAGTTCAACACGCCAAAGCCCACAGTCTCCGTGCCCGCACCGTTGACGCCAAAGTCGTTGTCGTTGATCACAGCCAGGCCGCCGTTGGGCAGCAAGGCCAGGCCTTCGGCCTTGTCGTTGGGCAAGAAGCCCAGCGTGGGCAAGTTGGCCAGTATTTCTTTGTAGACCGGGTTGATGCCAGCGGCCAGTAACTCGTCCACGGTCAACGCTTCCAGCGCAGTTTTGCCTGCGGGCAGCGTGGGTGTGGCCGTGAGCAAATTGGTGGCGCCGCGCAGGTCGATCTCGAACAGCATTTTTTTGCCTTCGGGCACGATCTCGTTGTCGCGCTCGAACACAAAGAGGGTGCCTGTCGCGGGGTTGAAGGCCGCGTCGCCAATCTTGTCGATCTGGCTGTTCACCCGCAGGGTGGGCCTGTCAAGCAAGTAGGCGTATTCGGCAATGACCGCGCCTTTGCTGACCGCAGCGGCCAAGGTGCCGCCCTGGGGCAGCGCCGTACCTGCGGCCAGGTCGCGCATGGCCATCACCTCAATGCGCACCAAGGGGCCTGTGGTGTCGACGGTGCTGCCTGCCACGCTGTCGAGTGGGCTTTGCACGAAGGCGAACAACAAGCCTTTGGCTTCGTCCACGGCCAGGGCCTCAAAGCCGCGGTTGGCTTGGCGCTTGATCAAATGCGCAGGCAGCGTCTCGGTGCCAAAGTTGTCGGTGGTATCGGCCGTCAGGGCCGCTGTGCCCTCGGGCACAAAGCGCGCCACCATCTTGCCTGCGGCGTCAAACTCGTACACCGCGGGGCGGTACTCGTCGACCATCCACATGTTGCCGCTGGCTGTTTGGTAAATGCCTTCCAGGTCAGCGCCCAGGGTGTCGTAAGCCAGGGTTTTGTAGCCCAGCGTGGTGGTGCCCGAGACAAAGGTGCCGGTTTTGTTGGCGTCGCTGGCGGGCACGATCTGCACTGGCTCTTCGTCGGTGCCGGGGATGTTAGGCAGGCCGGTCAGCGGGGTGCCGTCGGCGCGGGTCAGCAAGGTGGTGCTGACGATGCTCAGCTGCTCGCTGACGGGGTCGAACTCCAGCGTGGAGACACGCGCTTGGTAGCTGGGCAGCACAAAGGGGCGCTCCAGGGCCGCGTCGCCGTCCACGTTGACGGGCTCGCCGTTGGGGCCCCGGTCGCTGACAGCCAAGAAACGCATCTTGCCGTTGACCAAGCCGGTGTAGTGCAGGCCAGAAAAGCCGCCTGCCGGAACCGCTTTGCCAAAGACGTCGGTGTCAATGGTGCCGAGTTCAGTGCTCGACAAGGTGTCGTAGGCCGTCATCACCAGGTCGCCACGGGCATGGTTTTTGTAGCCCAGGGCCACGATGTCCACGATGCTGGCGGTGGCGCTGCTGAGGTTGAGCACCGCCACGGCGTTGTTCTCCTGCAGGGTGACCATGGCCTGCTTGCCGTCTGGCGAGACCGCAATGTATTCGGGCTCCAAATCGTTGGCGGCCGTGGTGCCCGAAGCAATGCGCACGCCGCGCTCGCGCAGCAGGCCTTCTTTGCCGTTGAAAGCTGAAAAGTCCAGTTGCTGCACGGTGGCGTTGGCAATCGCGCTCGCCGCCTCGGTGCCCAGAGTCACCACCGTGATGCCGCCGTTGGCCACAAAGGGGGCGCCGGCGTTGTAGAAGGGATCTGTGCTGGCGCGCTCATTGATGGACTCGGCCTCGTTGGCCACCAGCAAGCGCTTGCCATCAGGCGTGAAGGTGACCATGTCTGGGCCCACGCCTGTGTCCAGGGCGCGCGCATCTGTGGGCGCTGCCGCCGTGGTGCTGACCGCCAGGTCGGCCTTGAACAGCACCAGCTTGCCGGCTTTGGTGGGGTCGGCATCGGCCAGGGCCACAGCCACCACGCCACCTGCGCTGGCCACGGAGTTGACCTGGGGTGTCGAGCCAGTGGTGGTGGCATAGCCTTTCAAATCGAGCTTGCCCACCAGCACCGGGTTGGCCGGATCGGCCAGGCTGACCACCTGGATTTCTGCCGCCACGGCGTTGACCAAGAACATGCGCTTGGTGCCAGCATCGAAAGCGACGATTTCAGCGCCGCCTGCATCGAAGGCGTTGGTGGCAAAGGTGCCCACCTGAGACATGCCCAATTGCGTCAGCAGCACATCTTCTGAGCGCACGTTGAGGTTCTGGATGCGGGTGTCTTGCGCCTCGGTGGTCTCAGCTTGCTTGTAGGCGGTTTGAGGCGTGGCGTGGAAGGCCTTCATGTAGACCTCAAAGGCCCGCTGCTCGCCCAGCAAGGTGCCGGTGCCCACCGCCGCATTGATGGTGGCTGTTTCCGTGAAGTTCTTGGCCTCGTCCACCGGTTCGGTCAGCGCGAAGCCGCCCCCCGTTTGCTCCACCACGTAGCGGAAGTTCTCGCCGTTGGCCTTCATTGGGTATTGATCACCGCCGTTGGCCAGGAAGTTCAGCGTCACCACCGTGAATTTGGCGGGCGCACCGGACAGCAATGCGCCATCGTTGTACAGGTTGACGCGGTAACCATCACCCACCAGGGCGATGTCGCTGATCCGTGAGCCGACGGCCAGATCGGGGTCGTAAGAAAAGCTCACGCCGCCCAGTTGCGGGAAGCGCCCCTGGCTGCCCAGCGAGGCCACGCCGTGCTCCAAGATGGCTTTGAGCCCCGCAGGCGTGGTGTCAAAGGCCATCAGCTGGTTGTTAAAGCGCAGCGAGTTCTCCACGTCGAGCTGCGAGACGCCGCCCTCGGGTGGCAACTTGTCCACCGTGCCGTCGGCCTTGGGGGCCGAGATGGCACCGATCTGGGCGCGGATGCCGCCGCCGTTCTTGAGCGAGACGATGTAGGTCTGCGCGGCCGCGCTGCCCAAGGCCTGCTCAAGCGCGTAGGCGTTGGCGTCGGCGCTCAAGCTGCCCAGGTTGGTCTCTTGGTTGCGCACCGCAATGCGCTCGCCTTCCAGGTACACATCGGCGTAGCCGTAAACATTGCCGTCCTTGGCATTGATGACAGTCTGCACCGCGTCGGTCAGGGCCTTGACCTGAGCGCCGCGGGTGCCGCTGGCATAGGCCGTGGTGGACAGCTGATCGACGCTGGTGCCCCAGGCGGTGGCCACATTGGCGTCGGTGGCGGCGTAAGCGCCGTTGATGGCGGTGTTGGCGGCCAAGCTGCTGGGAAGGATGTGGCCATTGGCGTCAAAGTCCACCACCAGACGGCCCAGGTAGGTGAACTCGTTGTCGGTGTTGACCACCAGCGTGTTCTTGCCGTCTTTGTCCTTGATCACCAAGGGGTAGGTGTCGGCAAAGTTGGCATCGTGGCCCGCAAAAGCCTCAGACTTGTCGTTGGCGTCGCCCAAGCGGGTGTTGGAGCCGGCGGCCAAGATGATGTCCACGCCCTGCAGCTTGGTGGCCAGCAGACGCTCGTTGGCCAGCACCTGCAGATGAGACATCAAGATGATCTTGTTGACGCCCTGGGCAATCAAATCGTTGATGACCGGTTGCAGCTGCGCGGCCAGCAGGTCCATGTCGTCGCTGCGCACGCTGTCGTTGTCCTTGACCTTGGTGCCCGAGGGCGAGGAGATGGACTCCAAAATCTGGGTGGTCGCGCCGACCAGACCGATTTTTTCGCCGCCTTCGGTGATGATGGCCGAAGGTGCAATCTTGCCCTTGAGGCTTGAAGCTTCTTCCAAACCGGCCGTAGCCACGGTGTTGACAAAGTGGGGATTCAGTGCGCTGTCAGCCGCAAAATCAAGGTTGGCTGACAGGTACACAAAATCTGCACCGGGGCTGCCTGTACCAGGGCGGAAAGCGGCAGCCAGTGCGTTCGAGCCCAGGTCAAACTCGTGATTGCCCAAACCACTGGCGCTCACGCCAATCTTGTTGTGAATGGCGATGTCCAGAGCGCCAATCTCGATGTTGCCTCGGTTGCCGGGCACACCCAACACGCTGAGCAAGCTCGGATCTGTGCCCGCCGCCATGAAGGGTCCGGGGATGAAGTTGTCGCCACCGGCCAGCGTGATGCTGTGGACATAAGCGTCTTCGAACTTGTCGACCAGGGCTGCCAGCTTGGGCGCGGTGCTCGAAGCCAAAAGGCCCGCCTCGGCGTCGGCAAAGTGCAGCAGTTGCAGGGTGTAGGTGGTGTTGGTCAGCGCTGTTATTTGGTTGCTGGCCAAGGCATCTACCGTGGTGGCGCTCGTAACTTTGCTGGCCAATGCACTCAGGTTTTCCAGCGCCGAGACGCTGGCCGCTTTCATGGTGGCACCGTTGAAAGACACACCGCCTACCGAGGGTGTGGCTTGCGCAGCCAGGGTGTTGACCACGGTGTTGGCGGTGCTGGCAATTTGGCTGGCCGACAGCTGGCCGGTGGTGGCACCGGTCAAGGTGCTGGCCACTTGGGCAAAGATGCCGCTGGCGATTTCGTCGTGCTTGTCAACGCCTGCGCCAGCCGTTTGCTGCACCTTGACGGTCAAGCTGCTGACCATGGTGGCCACCATCACGCCGGCTTTTTGCAGATCGAGTGCGCCAGCCGTCCCGGCGGCGGCACCGGCCACGGGGTCCAGCTTGGTGAGGTCAACCTGGCCTTTGAGGGCCGACAAGCCCACGGCATCGAGCACCCGGTCTTGGGCGGCTGTGGCGCTCAGGCCGCTGCTTGTCATCAACTCGTTGACCAGTGTGGTCAGCGGCGTCACGGTGGTGGAGCCTGCGGGCGCTTTGAGCACGCCAGTGAAGTCGAGTCCGGTTGAAATGTCGCGGCCACCAATGGCCACGATCGGGCCATTGAGGCCCTGTGGCAAGGTGAAGTTGCCCTGTGCATCTGACACAGTGGAGGCTTCGCCTGTGTCAAGCTGGCCGTTTTTATTCAAGTCCACAAACACAGTGGCGCCGGCAATGTAGCCATCAATGAGCTTGCCTTTGGTGGTCAGCGCTTGAGCGTTGGAGCGGCCCGAGGCGGCGACAAGGCCCACGCCACCCAGCACCAGGGCCAAGGGCAGGTAAGGCGAGGATGCTGGTGCCGAAGCGACATCGCCAGCCGCAGGCGCTAGAGCCGCTGCACCGGAGGCCACAGAGCCACTGGCCGCTGAGGTGCTGCCCGCTTGCGCTACCCACTGGCCACCCGAGAGCGAGGCCAATTGCACAGGCTCTCCAGCAAGCGGGAGGCCGTCCAGGGCTTGCATGCCGGCCTGGGCAGCGAGCACCTCATCGGCAGCAGCGTCCAGCTCCTCAGCGCCCACTTGGCCAGCGTCGCTGTCCTGCGCCCATTTTTCTTCTGAGTCTGACTGCTCGCCTGGGCGTTTGGCCTTGCGTGGCTGCAAGCCCCATTTCGTGGCGTGGGCTTGAATGGCCTGCATCAAGCGCGCGCCTTCGGGGGGGGTGGTCGCAGCATTGAGGAGGGAAGAGCGCGTGTCAGCAGAAGTTTTGGACATGGAGAACCTTGTAAAAGTTTGTAAAAAATTTAAAGGCTCAACGTGACACCGCTGTGTCAAAGCGGACCAGCTCGCTGGACGCACATGAAAAAAATGGCTTGGTAGCAATTAGCAGTGCAGTGCAGGATTTAAGCAAACTTTTGCAAGCAGGTTGGCTGCATCAAATACGCGAAGCTTGTCTTCTGTAGACAGGATGGATGACCTGCCCACCTCAAAAAAGGTGGATTATGTTGAGGGCTGAGCCAGCTTTATCAACGCAGCCCCACTACAGAGTGGGCAGGTCAAGAGAAAGTTCACTGAGATCGACCTGGGCTTTGATGTTCACAAAGCGACTATCGCCGTGGGCACAGTCCTAGGGCTGCGCAATGCCCAGCGCTGCCGAGCGCTCGGTCGCCGGTTGCACGATCAAGCTCAACAAGGAGCCGGTCTAGGCATACGTGGAGTCCAGCGTGGTTCTCATGAAGAACATGATCGCCGATGTTGATGCCGACGCCCGCACTCTGGCGCACCGAATCGGCCAGTTACGAGCATCGCATCGATGGCCAAGATCGCCCCTCCGCATCTGATGGTGGTGTCGGCACCAATTACGCCGCACCTATCGTAGCCGACTGTATTTCACTTTGGCTTTCTCACTGGCCCGAAAAAACAAATGCAGACTTTTTGAGCGAATTAGACCAGTTGACGCGCCGCGTCGAACCGGTGTCGGCCTGCGCCAGTTGTGTGCCACATGGCTTGGCAAGCATGAAGGGCCTGAAGGCCTCATGAACCCTGGCGGTGGCTGGCACCGAAGCTCGAGCCCACTCAGCCCAAACGCCCGGGGCATATCCTGTGGGCGGGGCTGATCGCCCGCATCTGCGAAGTCTTCCGGCAGCTGTGCACGACCTGCGGTGGCCAGATGCGCGTGATCGCGCTCTTCACCTACAGCGCCGGCATTCGGCGCATTCTGTTGATCCTTGATCAAACGACTCAGGCCTTCAGTGCGGCCTTGACTTGCTCCATGCGGTCTTGGCCCCAGAACATGTCTTCGCCGACAAAAAAGGTGGGGGCTCCAAACACGCCGCGCTCCACGGCCTTCATCGTCACGGCCTTGAGTTGGTCTTTGGTGGCCTGTTCATTCGCCATGGCCAGCAAAGTCGCTGCGTCAAAACCGGCGTCGGTCAACACCTGCCCCACGGTGACCGGGTCGTTCAAATTGCGTGAGTCCACCCAAATCGCTTGGAACACCGTATCCATCAAAGTTTGCATGCGCGGGTCCTTGTGCATTTGCAAAGCGGTCACCATCCGCATCAGCGTGGTCGTGATGATCGGGAAGTTGGGATTCATGTTCAAGGGCACGCCATACCCATCGGCATAGCGCTTGAAGTCCACAAAGACATAACGCCCCTTGGCGGGCACGGTCATGGGCGATACATTGCCCGTGGCCTGAAACACCCCACCCAGCAGCATGGGCAGCAAGTTGGCCGAGGCCCCGGTTTCGGCGCACATTTTGGGCAACTGGGTGTGGGCCAAGTAGGCGGCCAAACTGCCAAAGTCAAAGTAAAAGTCAAAGGTTTTCATGGGTGTCTCCTGCGTTGTCAAAACTTTTCCATGTAGGGGCGCAAATCGAGTTCATGCGTCCAGGCGTCGCGCGGTTGCTGGTGGAGCATCCAGTAGGCTGCAGCAATGTGGTCGGGGTTCAAAATGCCGCCTTCGTCCTTGAGTGCGTAGCGCTGCGGAAATTGCGTGCGGATGAACTCGGTGTCGATCGCGCCGTCGATGATGGTGTGCGCCACATGAATGCCCATTGGTCCGAGTTCGCGGGCCATGCTTTGCGCCAGGGAGCGCAAAGCCATCTTGCCACCTGAAAAGCCGGCAAAGTGCGCGCTGCCTCGCAGCGATGCGGACGCGCCCGTGAAGATGATCGTGCCTTTGTGGGCCTGGCCGCTCACCGCCACGTTTTCTCGACTCACCATGCGCTTGGCCACTTCACGACCGGTGAGAAAGCCCGCCAAACAGGCCATCTCCCACATTTTGGTGTAGCGCCGCGCGGTCTCGGTCAAGATGCTGTTGGGCGAGTTGGCGCCGATGTTGAACACCATCACCTGGATCGGACCGATATGGGCTTCGATGTGCTCAACCAATCCGATCACATCGTCTTCATTGCGCGCATCGGACCCGAAGCCATGGGCCTCACCCCCGTCTTGTCGGATCTGCGCCAACAAGGGCGTTAATTTATCCAATGTTCGGCGGGTGGCGCAGACGGTGTAACCCTCGCGTGCGAAACGCCTGGCCACCGCACCCCCCGTGGCATCGCCTGCACCAATGACCAGACAAACTTTGGACATGGGAGCTCCTTATTCCACGCAAAACGTCAAGCCTGCATGGGCCTGCAATCGATCGATCAGTTGTTGACCCATGCTGGAGGCCGGCGTCCAGATGCCGCCGGGTGTTTGCGGGGCGTCTTGGAGCAGGCAGATGGCCGCTTCGCTGATCATTTTGGAGGTGCTGCCGTAGCCGGGGTCGCGGTCGCCTTGCACGCTCACGCGGCAGGTCTGACCCGCAGGGTTGTGCCCGATGAACAAAACATCGTAAGAGCCGGCATCGCGCTCCGCACGCGAGGGGCCTTCGCCCGGTTGCAGGACATCCGCACCGCTCATGCTTTTATCCGCAGCAATCGCCTCAGCCACAGCCTGGCCTTTGTCGCCCGGGCCAGTGATGACCATTTCGTCGTAGACAAAGTCTGCCCCCCAGGCTTGCTGGAGCAAAAAGTTGGAGCGGTGAACATTTCGGGTGTTGATGGTCGCCATCACAAAGGGGGCCACCCACACCTCCAGCACCTCATCGACCATCGGTTTGTGCGCGGTCGGCTGCTTGGGGCCGGTAAATCCAGGTGTCAAAGAGAATGGATTTTTCAGCAAGTCCAGCACGCCGGGTTGGCTGGCAGCGGCCGCCATGGTGGCCTTGAAGCTGGCCGCCGTGCCACCCGAAAAAGTCCCCTTCATCTTGCGAACACGGCCCCGCACACGCGCAGCAGGCGTGCCAAAACGCTTTTGCATCTCGCCTTGCAGCATCAACACCCCCAAATCAAAGGGAATGGAATCAAAACCACACGAGAACACAATTCGCGCCCCGCTGGCTTGCGCTGCGGCATGGTGCGCGTCGATCATCTGGCGCATCCAGGCCGGTTCACCACACAGGTCGACGTAGTCCACACCGGCCTCGGCGCAGGCTTTGACCAAGCCGCTGCCGTACAACTGATAAGGCCCCACCGTGGTCAAGACCAACCGGGTGCGGGCCATCAAAGCCTGCAGGCTGGCCGGGTCTTCGCTGTCGATCACCACCCAAGGCGTGTCTGCAGGGGCACCCACTTCGTCACGCACGGCAGCCAGTTTGCTGGCACTGCGCCCGCCCATGGCCCAGCGCAGGCCCGAAGATTGCTGGAGTAAGTATTCGATCACCAAGCGACCGGTAAATCCGGTGGCACCATGCACCACGAGGTCAAATTCTTTCATTCATGCTCTTTCATTCATGCACCAAGCAGGTCATGCCATCCCTGGTTCTTTTAAATACGTCAAAACAACAGCTGCGCTGTTGGTCTGGACCCTAAATTAATCCTATCACTTCATTTTGAAACGCAAGTCCCCAAAAGCAATTTCGGTGAGCCATTTCAATTTGAAGATGTCATGGAGAAGGCGAATGGCGTTGCGGCCTGAGCAGCTTTGCGATGAATACAAACGGCTCTCAGGGGCCGTTTGTGTGGGTGAATCAAAAAGCGTCGTGTTGGAATCGGCCACTCATGCTCTGGATTTACCTGTCCGTTTGAGAATCCGTTTATCGTTTGATGCGTCGTTTTAGTGTGGCTGATTTGCGTTTGCGCCGGCTCGGCCAAGCTGTATGCGTTGATAAATTCGCTTCCCTTTTGTGGGTGGCGGTCACCAAGAACTTTCTGGAGGCTTTTTAATGGCTGTTGCCTTACACCGCTTCAAAGCGTACAGAGTCCTTGCAGCCATGGTCTTCGTGACCACGGCGCATGCTCAATCCGATTGTCGGCCAGCACAAGCGGGCGTGGCTCAGTTGCTTGAAATTCGGCCTGGATTTCATCGGGTCCAGGGGCCATTGGCTGAGTTCGATCCTTGCCATCGATCCGTCCAATTGTCGATGCCGGGGTTTTTTGCGGACAAGCTGGCGGACAAGCCTCCCCTGATGATCATCGCGCACGGCGGCAATGGCCCCGGATCAGCCGAGCAGGAAATGGTTCGCCGTATGAATGCCCGTGGGGTGGCCACTTTGTTGTTTGATGCCTACGAGATGAACGGTTTTAAATACCGTGGCACCGCACTGTTTCTGACCGGAACCACCAATGAATCGCGCCAGCGCATGATCTTCAAATCCACCCTTGGGGCCTACCACTGGATTCGTCAAAATGACCGCGTTGACACCACGCGCCTTTTCATCCACGGACTGTCCAATGGGGGCAGTGTGGCCCTGAACATGGCCGCGGTGGTCGACCCCGCGCATGTCCGGGGCGTGTTCGCCGAGGGGGCGCCGTCGGCAGGCATCGGCATGCCTGATCAAATTCGGGTCCCACTGAAAATGGTGTTCGGCAAAATGGACAACTATGGCGGCAGGACCGAAGACGACTGGATGCACCTGCGCACCGACCCGTGTGTGGTCAATCAGCCCGCCGAAGGCGCAGCTGTGGGCACAGCCCAGCGCTGCAGTCTGCGGGTCAATCCAGCGTCGCAGGGGCTTTCGCCTTACCAGTGGGCAGAGCAACTCAAGGCGCAAGGCCAGCCGGTTGAATTCTGGTTCTACGATGACGCGGCGCACGGTTTGCTGGCGGGCGCGATCGATCGCGGCATGCGCACCTATGGTTCCGGTCCGACGGCTTCTCAACGCTATGGCTGGATTGGCGCGAGCTCGACAGCGGCCAACCGCTTTGCCGCAGATCTCATGGCGTCCATCAAGGCGAGCTATCCCTAGAGCCGATGGGCGTCGACAAGGCCGTGGTTTTCGTTCTGCAACAGGGCGGGCCCATCGGCGCATGTTGGAGCCGTCGAGGCATATCCTTGCAGCGACCATGGTCAATGGCGCGGACCCGGAGCATGGCCAGCACACAGCTTAAGGTATGGGCACTTTTTTGGAGAACCTATGCTGAACCGTCGTCATTTTCTAGGTGCTGGCATGGCCGGCGTCAGCGCGCTGACTTTTTCTTCTGTCTGGTCGCAAAACACCCCTCAATTGGGTCTCCCGGACTTGCCTGCTGTGGGTTTCAAGCGCATGAAACTGGGTGCCATGGAAGTCATTGCCCTGAACGACGGCGCATTGCGTCGTCCTTTGGGTCAGGAGTTTGTGCCCGCTGTGCCGCTCGACCAAATCAAGGCGCTGTTGGCCACACAAAATCTGCCCACCGATTACATCGATATTCCTTTCACCCCGTTCCTCCTGGTCAATGGCAACCAGCGCTACTTGTTTGACACCGGCTTTGCTGACAACGGCCCACCGACCACCGGCAAACTGCTGGGCAATCTGGCCGCTGCAGGTTACAAGCCTGAGGACATCAACAACGTGGTGTTGAGCCATTTTCATGGTGACCACATCAATGGTCTGCGTTTTAAAAATGGCAATTTGGTTTACCCGAATGCACGCGTGCATGTACCCGCCCCTGAGCACGCGTTCTGGACCGATGAGGCCCGCATCGCGGCAGCGCCCGCGCAGATGCAAGGCGCTTTTGGGGCCGTCAAGCGCGCCTTGACGGGGTTGACGTCAGACCAGTTGGTCAAGTTTGAGCCGGGCAGCACACTGGCCCCGGGCCTTCAGTCGGTGGCAGCGTTTGGCCACACACCGGGCCATACCTTGTTCACGGCGCGTTCTGAAGGCCAGTCGTTCGCCTACGTGGCCGACATCACCAACGTGCCGTCCTTGTTTGCACGCAACCCCGATTGGGCCGTGCTGTTTGACATGAACCCCGAGATGGCCCGGCAAAGCCGCCGCCGCATTTTCGAGATGCTGGTCAAGGAAAAAATGATGGCCGGTGGCTTTCACTTCCCGTTCCCCGCATTCGGCACGATCGAGCCATCGGGCAATGGCTACCAATTTGTGCCGGTAGCCTGATCCCTCGCCATCGTGCACGGCTCCTAAGCCCGGGCCGGACAGCCTGGGCTTTTTGTGTCCGTTTTGGACCGGGGAAAGGCCTGCACCCGGCTAATATTTGCCCATCGACAAGCCTTGCAAGCTCGTGGATGCCGCGCATTCGTTGTTTTTTGGAGATACCAATATGAAAACCACCACGCTGGGCAAAAGCCCCCTGAAAGTTTCCCGCCTGTGTTTGGGCACCATGATGTTTGGTGACCAGACACCTTTGGAAGATGCGCGAGCGATGGTGGCCGATGCGCAAGAAAAGGGCTGCAACTTCATCGACACCGCCGATGTGTACACCCTGGGCAAATCCGAAGAGATGGTGGGCCAAATCCTCAAGGGGCATCGCCAGCATTGGGTGTTGGCCAGCAAGGTCGGCAACCCGATGTCGAACCGCCCCAACCATCAGGGCTATTCGCGCAGCTGGATGTTGCGGGCTTGCGAGGACAGTTTGCGCCGTTTGGACACCGACCATCTGGACATTTATTACCTGCACCGCGACTACAACGGCATGAACCTGGAAGAGCCCTTGCGGGGCATCGAAGCCTTGCTGCGCGACGGCAAGATCCGTTATTGGGGCGTCTCCAATTTCCGGGGCTGGCGCATCGCCGAGATGGTCAACATGGCGCGCCAGATGAACATGCCTGGCCCGGTGGTGTGCCAGCCTTATTACAACCTCCTCAACCGCTTGCCCGAGATGGAAATTCTGGAAGCCTGCGGCCATTACGGCCTGGGCGTGGTGCCCTACAGCCCGATTGCACGCGGGGTGCTCACGGGCAAATATGCGCCCGGCCAGACGCCCGCAGAGGGCAGCCGTGCTGCCCGGGGTGACAAGCGCATTCTGGAAACCGAGTTCCGTGAAGAGTCGCTGCAGATTGCACAAACTTTGCGGCTGCATTGCGAACGCAAGGGCGTGTCGCTGGCGCACTTTGCCACCGCTTGGGTGCTGGCCAACCGAAATGTGAGTGCGGTCATTGCAGGCCCGCGCACGCTGGCGCAGTGGCAAGACTATGCGGGCGCACTGGATGTAGAGATCACCGCCGAAGACGAAGCCTTGGTCAACAGCTTGGTGGTCTCAGGCCATCCATCGTCGCCGGGTTACAACGACCCTTCTTATCCCGTGAATGGGCGCTGAAACCGACCTGTCTCTTTTCCTTTGACCGTCGCTGTAGGCAGCAGGGCCCATTGACAAGCCCCTTGAAATTCCTGTACAGTCTGTACATAAATCAAGGAGTTGGCCATGTCAGACGCCCCGCAATATGGACTCGAACAAGCCCGTGCACAGCTGCCGCTCATCGCCTCGGAGGCGGTGGCGGGCTACAGCACTGTGATCACGCGCCACGGCAAGCCGGTGGCGGTGGTGGTGCCGGTGGAACAGTGGCGCGACCAACAGGCTCGCTCGCTGAAGCAAGCGGGTGTCCTGGCCTTGCGTGGTTCGGGCCGTGGCCTTTGGCCGCAGGGTGCGGCTGCGTCTGTTGTCCAGCTGCGCGACGAGTGGGCCTGAGGGGTGGCGACCCGTGCCCGTGCTGCGGCGGCGCTTTGGGGTGGCCTGAGCGAAGGGGCCACGGTGCTGGTGGACACCGCGCCCTGGATTTACCTGCTCGAAGACCATGCCGAATTCGCGCCCCGTTTCCTGGGTCTGTTTGAAGCCGCAGAGCGTGGCCAGATCCAACTGGCCTTGAGCACCGTGACCTTGGCCGAAGTGCTGACCGGGCCTTTCAAGGCGGGCCAGACGGCCTTGGCTAAACGCTACGAGACGGCTTTGGGTGCTTACCAGGTGGTGCCTTTGTCGGCGGCGGTGGCCAGTCTGGCAGCACAGTTGCGGGGGCAATACCGCCTGAAACTTCCCGATGCAGTGCAGCTGGCCTCAGCGCTGCAGATTGGCGCTTCAGCCCTGGTCACGCATGACCGGGATTTTTCTTCGGTGCAGGGCTTGCCGGTGTTGATGGGCGCTTGAAGCACGCGCCTTCGATCAAGTGCTTGAGATTTGGAACTTGGGCTTGCCGCACAATGCCAGCATGACAAGCCAAGAGCACAAACAGGTGGTGGTCGCAGGCGGCGGCATTGGCGGCCTGGCCGCTGCAGCGGCGTGCGCCAGGCACGGCTTGCCGGTGCAGTTGCTCGAGCGTACCGCGCAGCTGAGCGAGGTGGGCGCGGGCATCCAGATCGGTCCGAACGTGACGCGCATTTTGCAGGCCTGGGGCTTGGGCGAGGCGCTGGCGCAGGTGGCGGCTTTCCCCAAGCAGTTGCAAGCGCGTGATGCCCAAACCGGGCAGGTGCTGGGCAGTTTGCGTTTGGGGGAGCGGGCGCAGGCCTTGTACGGCGCGCCTTACGCCACCATCCACCGGGCCGATTTGCAAAGTCTGTTGCACGGTGCCGCATTGGCCGAAGGCGTGCAAGTGCGTTTGGGCCACGCGGTGCATGGCTGGCGCGAGACCGCTGACGGTTTGGAGGTGAACACCGCTGATGGCGCCAACGTACAAGCCAATGCCCTGATCGGCGCCGATGGCGTGTGGAGCGCCGTGCGTCAGCAACTGCTGGGCGATGCCCCGGCGCGCTTTACCGGACATTTGGCGTATCGGGCGCTGGTGGCGCAGGCCGATTTGCCCGCACATTTGCGCTCAGATGAAGTCACCGTTTGGATGGGGCCGCGACTGCATGTGGTTCATTACCCGGTGCGCGGCGGGCAGTGGCTCAACCTGGTGGCCATCGTGCATGGCGACAAACCCGCGCAGGGCGAGGCTTGGGACAACGCTGGGCACACCCAGGCGCTCATGCAGGCCATGGGCGCGGTGGGCCGTGATTTGCACGAGCGCTTGGCATCGGTGCCGGCCTGGCGGCAGTGGGGGCTGCACGACCGTGCGCCTATGTCTGGTGCCCGCGAGATGGCCCAAGGCCGAGTGGCTTTGCTGGGTGACGCCGCGCACCCCATGCGACCGTATTTGGCGCAGGGCGCGGGCATGGCCATCGAAGATGCGCAGGTGCTGGCGCAGAGTCTGAGTGCAGGTGGCGCATCGGTGCCCGAACAACTGCGGGCCTATGCCGAGCAGCGCTGGGCGCGCAACGCCCGCGTGCAAGCACGTGCCATCCGCAACGGGCGCATTTTTCATGCCCAGGGCGCTGTGGCGCTGGGGCGTAATCTGTCCATGCGCTTCATGGGCGAGCGTGTGATGGATGTGCCTTGGTTGTATGCGGAGGCAACCAAGTGAATGGCGAGGCGCAAAAAAGGCCGGAGCATCGATCACTCCTGCCATGAACCAGCGGATTGAAAGGCTAATGTTGGTCTAACATTCAGCAGGCAGTGTCTGCTGAATCTCCCCGGCTTGCGTCAATTCCCAGAGGCATCACTTGATTCCAAATTCAGAATCCCTCACCGTCGAATTCAAAAGCGACCGCAAGCGCCTGTCGGATGCCGAGCTGGTCGAGGCCTTGGTGTGCCTGGCCAACACCGAGGGCGGCGAGCTGTGGCTGGGGGTGGAGGACGATGGGCAAGCCACGGGGCTGCATGTCGACCACATGGCGCTGACGGGTTTGGCGGGTATGGTCGCAGCGCGTACGTCGCCCGCCTTGCAAGTGGCGGTAGAGGCGCTGCAAGTGAACGGTGTGCCTGTTGCAAAAATCACCGTTTCCAAAGGGCAGGGCGAGGTGGCCACGCAGGCGGGTGTGTATGTGCGCCGCCGTATCAAGCACGACGGCACGCCCGAGTGTGTACCCATGCTGCCGCACGAGCGCATCAGCCGCGCCAGCAGTTTTGGCTTGGTGGATGTGTCGTCTCAACCGGTGGCGGGTTGCACCCTGGCCGACTTTGACCCATTGGAGCGCGAGCGCCTGCGCCAAGCGGTGCAGCAATACGGCGGTGACCGTGTGTTGCTGGAGCTGGACGACGAGGCCATGGATGGTGCACTGGGCTTCACACTTCGCCTGAGTGATGGCACACGGGTGCCTACATTGACGGGTTTGTTGTTGATTGGCCGCGAGTCGGTGCTGCAGCAGCGCGTGGCCACACACGAACTGGCTTTTCAGGTTTTGGCGCAGCAGGCGGTACGTTTCAATGAGTTTCGGCGCTTTCCTTTGCTCAAGGCGCTGGATTGGCTGGAGACCAACTTCCGCCCCTACAACCCCGAGCAAGAGTTGCAGGTGGGTTTGTTCCGCGTGCCGGTGCCGCTGGTCGACATGGCCGCTTTTCGCGAGGCCCTGGCCAATGCATTGATTCACCGCGACTACCACCGCATGGGCGCGGTGCATGTGCGGCTGGAGGATGAGGCCTTGGTGATCAGCAACCCCGGCGGCCTGGTGGATGGCGTGACGCTGGCCAACCTATTGGTGACAGAGCCGCGCCCGCGCAATCGCGCACTGGCCGATGCGATGAAGCGCATTGGCATTGTGGAGCGTTCTGGGCGCGGCGTGGACACCATTTACCGGGGCATGCTGAAGTTTGGTCGCCCAGCGCCAAATTACGGCCGAACCGATTCGCACAACGTGGTGCTGAGTTTGCCCACGGTGCCCGCCGATGTGGCCTTTCGCCGCATGGTGGTGGACGCCGAACGGAACCGCAATGCCGAGCTGCCCATTGATTCATTGATCGCTTTGGCCGCTTTGCGTGAGTTCAAGCGCCTGCCGGCCGATGCGCTGGCCAAACACATTCAGCGTGACGCGGCCAGCGCCAAGCGCACGCTGGAGGCGCTGACCGAAGCCGGTTTGGTTGAGGCGCACGGTAACACCCGTGGCCGCAGTTACACCTTGTCGGCAGCGGTCTACACCGTGGTGAGCGATAAGGCGGCTTACACCCGCCAGGTGGGCTTTGGACCCATTCAGCATGAGCAGATGCTGTTGAGCTATGTCCGACAGCATGGGCAGATCAAGCGGGCTGAAGTGATGGAGTTGTGTCGGCTGACGGAAGGGCAGGTTAAGCGGCTGTTACAAAGAATGCTGGCTGCTGGGAAAATTGTCATGCGAGGACAAGGAAAAACGACTGCCTATGTTGAGCCGGAGTGACTTGCATGCCACCCGATTCGGATCATTTACGGATCATTTACGGATCATTTGCGGATCATTCTAATTTCCTAAGTTGTTGATTTAATTTGGAATTTTTTAAAATGAAGGTGGATATGGGCCTTGCGGATCAAAATGCACGGAGGTTTTTTCCGGAAACATGACACCTCTTAAACGCGCCCTCATCGAAAACGGGTCTTGCGCTGGTGCCAGCATTGCGTGTCAGCCATGCTAAGCCATGGGCTGACTGCGCTACTGACGCCGAGCGCTTGGATGTGTTCAACGGTTTCTTGCTCAGCGCCAATTTGGATGCGTTGTTCGATAAGTTCTTGATTTCATTCAGTTATGCGGGCGAGATTTTGATCGGCAGTTCAGTTTCCTTGGCCAATAGACATTTGCCGGGTGTGCCAAACGGACTCAAGTTGCGTTGGGTCGCGGCGGGGCATGCCAATTATTTGCCCTATCACCGCGAGCAGTTTCAGGCGGAAAATGCTTTGTCGGCCCGAAACCCACACTCTTGTAGCGTAAAGGTCTGGCTTTTGGCCGAATGCTTGTTTGACGCTGTACATTCGCTGGCGCGCATTCAGACGCCTCAAACTTTCAGGGACTTTTTTCATGACACCACGTCCATCCAACCCCTGCACCATGGCCCTGGTGCGGGCTGCCGCCGTGAGTGCGGTGCTGGCCAGCGCATGGCTCGCCCCCACAGCCTGGGCGCAGAGCACCGATTTGTCGGCCTGCATGGCCGAGCTGCGCCCGGCAGCGCGCACCGGCCGCGTCAGCGATGACACCTGGGCACGCCACACTGCGGGCTTGCAAGCCGATTTCAGCGTGATCGAGAAGCTGAACTTTCAGCCCGAATTTCGCACCGCCATTTGGGACTACATGTCGGCGCTGGTGGACGAAGAACGCGTGGCCGATGGCGCGGCGCGTTTGGCCCAGCACCGTCCGGCGCTTGAAAGAGCCGAAGACCGCTTTGGCGTGGACCCAGCCACGGTGGTGGCGGTGTGGGGTGTGGAGAGCAATTTTGGCCAGACCTTTGGCAAATACCCGCTGGTGCAGGCGCTGGGCACGCTGTCGTGCCACGGGCGTCGGCAAAGCTATTTCAGGGGCGAATTTTTTGCGGCGCTGCGCATTTTGCAGGCTGGGCACATCGCCCCCGAACGTTTCGTGGGTTCGTGGGCGGGGGCCTTTGGCCATACCCAGTTCATGCCCAGCACCTTTGAACGCTTGGCGGTGGACTTTGATGGCGACGGCCGCGCCGACCTGATGGACAGCAGCGTGGATGCGCTGGGGTCAACGGCCAACTTTTTGGCCCGAGCAGGCTGGCAGCGCGGCTTGCCCTGGGGCATCGAGGTCAAGTTGCCTGCGGGCCTGTCTTTGGCCGGAGAAGGCCGCCGCAGCAAACGCCCGGTGGCTGAGTGGGCTGCCCGTGGCGTGCGCCGCATCGATGGCGCTGCCTTGCCAGAAAGTTTGGGCAACGTGGGCTTGTTGACCTTGGCCGGTGCCAACGGTCCGGCGTTTTTGGTGACGCGCAATTTTGACGCGCTGTACAGCTACAACGCCGCCGAAAGCTATGGCTTGGCGATTGCCCACCTGAGCGACCGGCTGCGCGGCGGTGGCCCATTCGCCACACCTTGGCCGACCGATGACGCCGGCTTGTCACGCGCCGAGCGGCGCGAGTTGCAGGGCCTGCTGACGCTGCGCGGCCACGACATGGGCCCCATCGACGGCATGCTGGGCGACAAATCGCGCGAGGCGATCCGCGCCGAACAAAAGCGCTTGGGCATGGAGGTCAATGGCCGTGGTGGCCAAAAAATCCTCAAGACTTTGCGCGGGGGCTGAGCTCAGGCGGTTATCGGCAAAGCCCTTCGCCGTTTGCCCGTGAGGGCAAACAACGCATTGCCCACGGCCGGGGCCAATGGCGGCACAGCCGGTTCGCCCACACCAGCCGGGTGGCGGGTGCTGGGCACGATGTGGGTTTCCACCACCGGGGTCTGGCCAAGCGTGAGCATGGGGGCGTCAGCAAAGTTGCTTTGTTGCACCACGCCGCCCACGATGTCGATCTTGCCGAACAGCGCGGCGCTCAGGGCATAGACCACGCTGCTTTCCATTTGCTGGGCCACGGTGCCGGGGTTGACCACGGTGCCGCAGTCGATCGCACACACCACGCGGTGCACGCGGATCTGGCCGTTGGCCAGGGACACTTCGGCCACTTGGGCCACGATGGAGCCAAAGGATTTGTGCAGCGCGATGCCCCGCGCATGGCCTGCGGGCAAAGGCGTGCCCCAAGCCGCTTTGTCAGCCGCCAGCTGCAGCACGGCGGCATAGCGCGGCGCATCTTTCAACAGTTTCAGGCGGAAGGCCAGTGGGTCTTGCTTCGTGGCCACAGCCAGTTCGTCGATGAAGCTTTCCGAGAAGAAGGCGTTGTGCGAATGGCCAACCGAGCGCCAAAAGCCCACCGGCACACCGGACTTCGTGGCCACATGGCTCATGTGCTGGCTGGCAAAACCGTAGGGCAAATCGAACAAACCTTCGGACGCGGTTTTGTCGGGCATGTCAATGGGGCCGGACAGGTGGGGCGCTGCACGCGCCATCCAGCGCGGGGTGATGGCGTCACCGGCCGACTTGATGCGCAAGCTGGTGACTTCGCCTTTCTCGTCCAGTGAAGCCTGGAACTTGGCCAGGTGCATGGGCCGGTAAAAGTCGTGCTTCATGTCTTCTTCGCGCGACCAGCTCAGCTGCACCGGTTGGCCTTCGCAGGCCATGGCCACTTGCACGGCTTGGCCGACAAAGTCGACGTCTAATCGTCGTCCGAAACCACCGCCCAGTTGGGTGACGTGGACAGTGACGTTGTCTTTATCGACCTTGGCCACTTTGGCCGCCATGTCGCGGGCCATTTGCGGCACTTGCGTGGGCACCCAAATCTCCACTTTGCCGTCTTTGAATTGCGCCGTGCAGTTCATCGGCTCCATGGTGGCGTGGGCCAGATAGGGCGCTTGGTACAGCGCATCGATGCGGCTGGTGGCGGCTTTTTCGGCCTGGGTGGGCACGCCTTGTTCGTGGAAGGTGAAGCCGCTCTCTTCGTTCAAAGCCTTGAGCAAGTCGGCCTGGATGCGCTGGGTGTCCACCGCGCCTGTGGCAGGGGCCTGCCACTGCACTTTGACGGCCTGCACGCCTTGGCGGGCGTGCCAGGTGGTTTGTCCCACCACCGCCAAGCCCGCTGTACCGCCGCCCCAAGCATTGAGGGGCACAACTTTGGACACGCCCTTCAGGGCCAAGGCGTCTTTCGTGTCCATGGACGCAGCGCTACCGCCCAGCATGGGGCACATCTGAACAGCGGCAAACAGCATGCCGGGCAGCCGCACGTCCAAGCCGAAGGTGGCTTGGCCTGTGACTTTGGAGGGGATGTCGGTGCGGGGGGCGGCTTGACCGATGAGCTGCCAGTTTTCTCGCGATTTGACTTGAATGCCCGAGGGCGTGCTGCCCGAAGCAGCGGCCACCATCTGGCCGTAGTGCGCTGACTGGCCCGAGGCGTGCTTCATCACGCCAGCGGTCACGGTGATTTCGCTGACAGGCACTTTCCAAGCCGCAGCAGCAGCCTGCAGCAAGCTAGCGCGTGCGGTGGCAGCGGCCATGCGCAATGGGTCCCAGAGGTCGGCGATCGACGACGAGCCGCCGGTGGCGTTCAGGCCCAGCTCGCGGGCGACTTTGCCCACCAGCCATTCGCCCATTTTGATTTGGGTGGGCTTGTTTTCTCCCTCGCTGTCCAGCGGGTGAAAGGGCAGGCTGGCCACCAGCATGGCCACGTTGCCGTAAATGCTGTCGCCGCCCGCTTGCTCCAGCCGCACACGGCCCAGCGGCACGTCCAGCTCTTCGGCCACCAGCATGGCGAGCGCCGTGTGCACGCCTTGGCCCATTTCGCTGCGGGGCATGGCCAAGACCACCGCACCGTCGGCGGCGATCTTGATCCAGCCGTTCAGGGCCACATCGCCTGGGGTTTGGAGCATGAGTTCGGGTGCGCCCAAACGCGAGCGGGCGGGCATCACGCCCCAGCCGACGACCAAGGCGCCGGTCGCGCCCAGGGCGCTGAGTAACCAGGTGCGGCGTTTCATGCGGCACCGCCTTTCTTCATGCTGGCCGCAGCGCGGTGGATGGCGGCGCGCACGCGCTGGTAAGTGCCGCAGCGGCACAGGTTGGTCATGGCGGCGTCAATCTCAGCGTCGGTGGGCTTGGGATTTTTGTCCAGCAGGGCAGCTGCGGCCATCAGCATGCCGCTTTGGCAGTAGCCGCATTGGGGCACCTGCTCGGCAATCCAAGCTGCTTGCAGCGGGTGAGGCTTTTCTGCCGTGCCCAAGGACTCGATGGTTTGGATCGCTTGGTTGGCTACAGCCGACACGGGCACCACACACGAGCGCACAGGCTGGCCGCCCACATGCACCGTGCAGGCCCCGCAAGCGGCGACGCCGCAGCCGAATTTGGTGCCCGTCAGGTTCATCTCGTCGCGCAGCACCCACAGCAAAGGCATGCTCGGGTCGGCGGTCGAGGTGCGGGTTTGGCCGTTGATGTTCAGTTGCACGGTGATCTTTAGGAGTGTTGACGAGGCGTGATGTTAACGGCCCTGGACAGGTGTGCGCAGTGCGCAAGGGCTTTGTCTTTGTGAATGCGCTCTGCGAGCGCGATCAACCTCAGCTCATGCGCAGTCAGAGACCGCTCCCACCAGGCGCTGTCTTTGTAGGAGCGCTCTGCGAGCGCGATCTAACCCACAGTACCTTCACAGTCACAGCTGCGTGCGCAGTGTCCAAATTTCGGGGAACAGCACGGTGTCCAGCATCTTGCGCAGGTAGCTCACGCCGCCGGTGCCTCCGGTGCCGCGTTTGAAGCCGATCACGCGTTCCACCGTGGTCACATGCCGAAAGCGCCACAAGCGAAAAGCGTCTTCCAGATCGGTGAGTTCTTCCCCCAGTTGGTACAAGTCCCAGTGCTGCTGTGGGTTGCGGTAGACCACCAGCCAGGCGTCTTCGACCGCAACGCTGGCCGGGTAGGGCTGACGCCAGTCGCGCTCGGTGTGGCTGTCGGGTACGCCAAGGCCACGGCGTCTCAAGAGGCGCAAGCACTCGTCGTACAGCGATGGCTCTTCGTAAGCCGCTTGCACGACGGCCGACAGGTCGGGCCGGTGCGCGTGGGGCTGCAGCATGGCGGCGTTTTTGTTGCCCATCGCAAATTCGATGCAGCGGTATTGCCAGCTTTGGAAGCCGCTCGACTGCGCCAGGTAGGGGCGAATGGCGCTGTACTCGGGGGGCGTCATGGTGGCCAGCACGTCCCAGGCATGAACCAGCTGCTCCATGATGCGGCTGACGCGGGCGAGCTTTTTAAAGGCATCAGGCAATTGGTCTTGCGCGATGCCCGCCATGGCGGCCTTCAGCTCATGCAGCATCAGCTTCATCCACAACTCGCTGGTTTGGTGCTGCACGATGAACAGCATCTCGTTGTGGTCAGGCGAGAGCGGTTGTTGCGCGTTCAGGACGGCGTCGAGCTGCAGGTAGTCGCCATAACTCATGCGGCCGTCAAAGTCGAGCTGGGCTTTTTCTTCTTGCACAGTGCGCTCACCTGTGGCATCGCCTTCTGCGGCGCTGGCGCTGGCGCTCGCTGTGGTGGATGCGGATGCGGATGCTGAGGATAAAGGGCAGGAACTCATTGCAGGCCTTTCATGTCACGGCGTTCTTTTGGGCAAAGCGAGCGTCTTGCCATTCGCCGCTTTCCATGACTTGGACCAAGTGATCTGCAGCGTGCCACACATCGGCGTAACCGATGTACAGCGGTGTGAAGCCAAAGCGCAGGATGTCCGGGTGCTGGCCGCCGTCGCCCGCACGAAAGTCGCCGATCACACCGCGTGCGATCAGGGCCTGTACGATGGCGTAAGCGCCAGCGGCTCGGGTCAGGCTCACTTGTGAGCCGCGCAGGGCTTCTTCGGCCGGTGTGGCGATGCCAAAGCCGTGGCCGTGCAAGCGCGTGCTCACCAGCTGCATGAACAGGCCCGTGAGCGCCAGTGATTTTTGGCGCAGTGCGGTCATGCCACCCAGCGCTTCGGCACTCAAAAAAGCGTCCAGACCGCAGTCAAGGGCCGTGAGGCTCAAGATGGGCTGGGTGCCGCACTGGTAGCGGGTGATGCCTTTCGCTGGCTGGTAATCGGGGGTGAAGGCAAAGGGTGCAGCGTGGCCCCACCAACCGGCCAGCGGTTGCCAAAAGCGGTCGGTATGCTTGGGGTGTACCCACACAAAAGCCGGTGCGCCGGGGCCGCCGTTCAAGTATTTGTAGCCGCAGCCCACCGCAAAGTCGGCCCCTGAGCCGTTCAGGTCAACGGGCACCGCGCCAGTGCTGTGCGCCAAATCCCACACCGTCAGGATGCCTTGGGCGCGGGCCTGTGCGGTGACGGCCTGCATGTCGTGCATGGCGCCGGTGCGGTAGTTCACATGGGTGAGCATGAGCACCGCCACATCGGCTTGAAGGGCGGCGGGGATCTCGTCGGCTTCGACCAGTTGCAGGGCGTAGCCGCGCTCTTTGCACAGGGCTTCGGCGATGTAGAGATCCGTGGGAAAGTTGCTGCGTTCGCTGACAATTTTGGTTTTGTGCGGGTGGTCGGCGGCAGCGATGTGCAGCGCGGCGGCCAGCACCTTGAACAGGTTGATCGAGGTGCTGTCAGCGGCGATGACTTCGCCTGCTTGGGCACCGATGACACGGGCGATTTTGTCGCCCACGCGCTGGGGCAGGGTGAACCAGCCTGCGGTATTCCAGCTCTTGATCAGGTCTTGCCCCCATTCGTGGGTGACAGCATGGGCCACGCGAGCCGGGGCGGTTTTGGGCAGCACGCCCAGCGAGTTGCCGTCGAGGTAGATCACACCTTGGGGCAGTTCAAATTGATCACGCAACGATCGCAGCGGGTCTTGCGCGTCCAGCAGTTCGCAGTCTTGCAAGGTGGGGGTGAGGTTCATCATGGAGGCTTGTTCCTGAATGGTTTTCAAAGTTCGCGCAAGACTGCACGCACTGGACTGGCGTCGGCGGTCATGAGTTTGAGGGGCAGGGCGATCAGCTCGTAATCGCCTTCAGGCACCTCGTCGAGCAGCAGGTTTTCCAGCACGCGCAAACCGCGCTGGCGGATGACTTGGTGGCTGGGCAACTGCTTGCTGTCGGCCGGGTCAATGCTGGCGCTGTCGGTGCCGATCAGAAGCACGCCCAGATCGGCCAGGTGCAGCACGCAGGCGGGGTCAAAACCGGTGAGCTGGGTGTCGAACTGCGCGTGCGGAAACTGGCGATAAGTGCGCACCAGTACCCTTGGGGGCAAATCGGCCAGCGCGTGCTGTAAGTGTGCAAGGGTGATCAGCGGGCCAGCGTCCAGCGCATGGATCACGCGGCAGTGGCCCAGAAACGGAGCCAGGTCGAGCATGCCTACCGATGCACCTTGCGGCTCGTAGTGCAGCGGCGCATCGGCGTGTGCGCCCGCATGGGGCGACATCGTGATGGCGCTCACGTTAACGGGGCAGGTGTCCGACAGCGTGGCCGCCCATTGCTGAGTGTAAGGCGTGTCGCCCGGAAACACCGGGCTGCTGGCCTGCACAGGCGGGGAAATATCCCAAAGTTTGTCCCAAAGTTTTTTCATCGTGTGCGAAGGTAGCACCCCACAAAAACCGTGGTGTCGGTTATTTCCAACACCCGTGAAATTCAGGCGTTCAGCGCTGGCAGGCCATGGCGGCGGCGGGCTTGTTCGCAGGCGGGGCTGCCTTCTTCAAACTCTCGGCAGGGCGAGGGCCGCCATTCGTAGATGCCGCAAATGGCTTTTTCGCCCGTTTTGCCATAAAGCGCTGCGCAGCGCGGCGGGCTGTGGTCGGTGCCGCGCATGCGGCAGGTGTGTTTGTTGATGGGCGAGGCCAGACCTGCCGGCACATCGCCACCGCCTTCTTCGAACTCGTGCACAGAAAAGTCCACCCGAAAGCTCACGCAGCAAGCGCCGCAGGTGGTGCAGTTAGACATGGGGTCAAAAGAGGGGGGTGGACACCGGATCAAGTCCGGGGTGAAGGATCAGGCTTTCACGTGGCCTAAGAGCAAAAACTCCATGAGGGCTTTTTGCACATGCAGGCGGTTCTCGGCTTCGTCCCACACGACCGATTGCGGGCCGTCGATGACTTCGGCGCTGACTTCTTCACCCCGATGCGCGGGCAGGCAGTGCATGAACAGGGCGTCGGGCTGGGCCGCTTGCATCATGACTTCGTCCACGCACCAATCGGCAAAGGCTTTTTTCCGGGCTTCGTTTTCGGCTTCAAAGCCCATGCTGGTCCACACGTCGGTGGTGACCAGGTCGGCACCGCGGCAGGCGTCTTCGGGGTCTTTGAAGATTTTGTAGCTGTCGGCGCTGCGCAAACCGGCCACGGCTTGGTCCACCTCGTAGCCGCTCGGGGTGCTCAGGTGCACCGTGAAGCCCAGCAACTCGGCCGCTTGCAGCCAGGTGTTGGCCATGTTGTTGCCGTCGCCTACCCAAGCCACTGTCTTGCCTTTGATGTCACCCCGGTGTTCGATGAAGGTGAAGATGTCGGCCAGGATTTGGCAGGGATGGAATTCGTTGGTCAGGCCGTTGATGACCGGCACACGCGAGTGCGAGGCAAAGCGCACGATTTTGTCTTGTCCGTACGTGCGGATCATGACGATGTCGGTCATGCGGCTGATCACGCGGGCGCTGTCTTCGATGGGCTCAGAGCGGCCCAGTTGGCTGTCGCCGGTAGTCAGGTGCACCACCGAGCCGCCGAGCTGGTACATGCCCGCTTCAAAGCTCACGCGGGTGCGGGTGCTGGCTTTTTCAAAAATCATCGCCAGTGTGCGGTCGACCAGCGGGTGGTATTTTTCGTAGGCCTTGAACTTGCGCTTGATTTCGGCGGCACGTGCAAACACATGCGCGTACTCTTCAGCCGACAGGTCGGAGAACTGCAGGTAGTGCCGCACGGGCGCTGGGGAGGTGTTCATGGCGAATCTGCCAAAAAAGTCTTGATCAGGGGTACCAAAATGGCGACCACTTCGTCGGCTTCGGCCTCGGTCATGACCAGCGGCGGCACCAAGCGGATCACGCTGTCGGCCGTCACGCTCAGCAGCAGGCCGGCTTCGGCGGCCCGTGTCCAAATGGCGCCACAAGGACGGTCCAGCTCGATGCCCAGCATCAGGCCTTGGCCCCGGATTTCCTTGACGCCTTGAACCCCGGCCAGGGCTTTTTCAAGGGCGCCGCGCAAATGGTCACCTACCCGTGCAGCATTGGCCATCAGGCCATCTTTTTCCATGATGCGGATGGTCTCAACCCCGGCGCGCATGGCCAGCGGGTTGCCGCCAAACGTGGTGCCGTGGTTGCCGGGCTGGAAAATGTGGGCGGCTTTAGGGCCCGCCACCACCGCGCCGATGGGCACGCCCGAGCCCAGGCCCTTGGCCAGCGGCATCACATCCGGCAAGATGCCTGCCCACTGGTGGGCAAACCACTTGCCGGTGCGGCCCATGCCGCACTGCACCTCGTCGATCATCATCAGCCAGTCTTGTTGGTCGCACAGGGCGCGCACTTGCTGCAGGTATTCGATCCGCATAGGGTTGATGCCACCTTCGCCCTGAATCGTTTCCATGAACACCGCCACCACGTTCGGGTTGCCTGCGGTGGCTTTTTTCAGGGCTTCAATGTCGTTGACCGGCACGCGCAAAAAGCCGTCGAGCATGGGGCCGAAACCTTTTTTCAGCTTCTCGTTGGCCGTGGCGCTCAGGGTGGCGATGCTGCGGCCGTGGAAGGCTTTTTCGTAAACCACGATCTCGGGTTTGTCGATGCCCTTGTCGTGACCGTATTTGCGCGCCAGTTTGATGGCCGCCTCGTTGGCTTCCAGGCCCGTGCAGCAGAAAAACACATTCGTCATGCCCGACAACTCGACCAACTTGGCCGCCAGCACTTCGGCGTTGGGCACATGGAAGTAGTTGCAGCTGTGGATCATCTTGGCCAGCTGGTCCTGCAGCGCAGGTACCAGATCGGGGTGGTTGTGACCCAGGGTGTTCACGGCAATACCGGCCAATGCGTCGAGGTACTCCTTGCCATTGACGTCCCAGACTCGGCAACCTTGACCATGGCTGAGTGCGATCGGCAGTCGGCCGTAGGTGTTCATGGTGTGCGGTGAGGCGGCTTCAATGTGAGCGGTCATGCGTGAACTCCGAAAATAAAAAGCGGCTCAACATCCAGAGCCGTTGGAGTGAGATTTTAGAGCCAGAAAGGGCGGGGGACGGCCTGTTCTTTCCAGCCTTTCGCCAATGGGGTTTGAATGGCTTAGAGTCTTATATAAGATAGAATACTTGGGTAAACCTGTGGGTGGCGATCCCGCGCTGCGGGGCCGATTGATCCACACCTCTATCCGATGGTTTCCAACAACGCCAAAGAAGTTTTCATCCAGGGCATCACCCAGGACGGCAAGCCTTTCAGGCCCAGCGACTGGGCCGAACGCCTGGCAGGCGTCATGAGCCAGTTCCGTCCCGGCGGCGCTGTTCCGGGCAGCCACTTGAGTTATTCGCCTTGGTGCATTCCCACCACGCTGGCTGGCGTCAAGTGCGTCATCGTGAACCACGATCTGCGCGAGGACAACGTCATGGCCTGGGATTTCGTGATGAACTTTGCGCGCGACAACGGCTTGCAAGTGGCTGAAGCCTTTTTGATGCCCGACCCACCCCCCAAAAAATAAGACCCATGAACCAACCGCCTCCAAGGGCGGTTTTTTATTTCCAGTTCGTGCAGCCGGGGCAGGACATGGGTGGGTGACGATTTTTGCGAGCGAAGCGAGTCGTGAGGAACCCGCCCATGCCCTGCCTCCGGCGGATGACGAGCGCCCATGAAAAAACCGCCGTTGGTTTGCACCAGGGCGGTTCAGTTTTCGCGGACAGCGCACCCGTTTCAAACGGCAGCGAGGACAAGGCCTCGCCGGGCTGTTGATCTGGTGGAGCGGATCAGGCTGCAGCAGGCGCTGCGGCAAGGGCCAAAGTCTTGACTTTGGCGCTCAGGCGGCTCTTGTCACGAGCGGCCTTGTTTTTATGGAAGATGCCCTTGTCGGCAATGATGTCCACCACGGTTTGCATTTTGGCAAACAACTCGGTGGCTTTGGACTTGTCGCCGGCTGCAACGGCTTTTTCGACGTTTTTCACAGCAGTGCGGTATTTCGAGCGCAGCGAAGAGTTCGCGGCGTTGATTTTGACGTCTTGACGGACGCGTTTACGACCGGATGCAAGACGGGGGTTTTTCTTTTTGGGTTTAGCGGATGCCATATATAAGTTCTTTCAGTGTCTGAGGATGATGTCCAGCGAACCGAGCATTCTAGCAGACCTGCAGCGGGTGTCCGGCGCCGCTGAATGAGCGCCAGCCCGGGCCTGCGCGCCAATCCCCGCCGCAGCCATGGCCTTGCGGGTCAGTCAGGAAGTGGCCGCTACACTCGCCCTCTGTGAGCCTCCTCCGTTCTGCCTCCGTCGTGTCGATTTTTACCCTGGCCTCCCGGGTCTCGGGTTTGGTGCGCGAGTTGCTTATCGCCTCTATCTTCGGGGCCAGCGCCTTGACCGATGCCTTCAATGTGGCTTTTCGCATTCCCAACCTGTTTAGGCGCTTGTTTGCCGAAGGGGCCTTCAGCCAGGCCTTTGTACCGGTGCTGGCCGCCAGCCGCGCCCAGCATGGCGACGAGGCCACCAAGGAGGTGATCGACAGCGTGGCCACAGCCTTGGCTTGGTCGGTGCTGGTTTTGTCCTTGGTGGGGGTGTTGGCTTCGCCTTGGTTGGTGTGGGCGCTGGCCAGTGGCCTGCAGCAAGATGCCCGGGGTTATGGCGCAGCGGTGAACATGACGCGCTGGATGTTCCCCTACATCGCCTTCATGTCCATGGTGGCGCTGTCGGCTGGCATTTTGAACACTTGGAAACGTTTTGCTGTGCCCGCAGCCACGCCGGTGCTGCTGAATGTGAGCGTGATTGCCGCCACTTGGTTTTTGTCGCCTTGGTTCGCCAAGCACGGCGTGGAGGCCATCTATGCCTTGCCCGTGGGGGTGATGGTGGGCGGGGCGCTGCAGTTGGCGGTGCAGATTCCGGCCTTGGCCCGGCTGGGTTTGCTGCCCCGCCTGGGCGTGCGGCCCCGCGCTGTCAAAAAGGCCTGGACCAACCCCGCCACCTTGAATATCCTGCGCCTGATGGGACCGGCTTTGCTGGGCGTGGGCGTAGCCCAAATTTCCTTGCTCATCAACACCCAGATCGCCTCTTACATGGCCCCGGGCAGCGTCAGCTGGCTCACCTATGCCGACCGTTTGATGGAGTTCCCGACAGCCATTTTGGGTGTGGCGCTGGGCGTGGTGCTGATGCCGCAGCTGGCGGCCGCCAAAGCCACAGGCGACACGGAACGGTATGCCGCCATGCTGGACTGGGGGTTGCGCATGGTGTTGCTGCTGGCTTTGCCCTGTGCGGCGGCTTTGCTGGTGTTTGCGCAGCCGCTGGTGTCGGTGCTCTACCACTATGGGGCCTTCACCGACCGCGATGTGCAGCAAACCACTTTGGCACTGACGGGCTATGGCGTGGGCTTGCTGGGCCTGGTGGCCATCAAGGTGCTGGCCCCGGGTTACTACGCCAGCCAGGACATCCGCACACCGGTGCGCATCGCGGTGGTGGTGCTGGTGCTCACGCAGGTTTTCAACGTCATTTTGGTGCCTTATCTGGCCCACGCCGGGCTGGCGCTGTCTATTGGCTTGGGTGCTTTGGTCAATGCCTTGTGGCTGCTGGTGGGCCTGCTGCGCCGGGGCAGTTACAAGCCGCAGCCGGGTTGGTGGCGTTTTGGCTTGCAGGTGCTGCTGGCAACCGCCTTGTTGACGGCCTTGCTGTTGTTCGCTGCGAACCATTTGCCTTGGGTGGCCATGCGCCAAGAGGCTTGGCTGCGCATCGGCTGTATGGTGGCGGTTTTGGCGGGCTCTGCCTTGCTTTATTTTGGTGTGTTGTGGGCCACGGGTTTGCGGCTCAAGGCCTTTCTCAAGCGTTGAACCCTTCCACATGACTTTTAACCTCTCCCCCCCGACCCCGCTGAGTTACTTTGCCAGCTTGGTGCAAAGCGACGAGCAGTTCCCCTTGCTGGAGGCTGCGGCCAGTTTGGCGCAGGATGAAGAACCCACGCTGGATGTGCAACAGGTGCTCGACGATGTGGCGCGCTTGGTCAAAAGGGTGACGGCGCGCATGCCCGAGGCGGCCGATGACCTGACCCGATTGGCCATCTTGACGCAGGTGTTTTACAAAGACCTGGGTTTTGGAATGAATGCCAACGACTATTACGCCCCGGAGAACAGCTACATTTTTGACGTGTTGCGCACGCGCCGGGGGATTCCGATTTCACTGGCGGTGATTTGGTTGGAGCTGGCCCAAGCCCTGGACTTGCAGGCGCAAGGCATTTCCTTTCCAGGCCATTTTTTGGTGAAAGTGGCGCTGGAGGGTGGCTTGGTGGTGCTGGACCCGCTCACGGGCGAGTCTTTGGGGTTGGACAATTTGTCAGAGCGGCTGAGCCCTTACAGGGCACCCGAAGACCAGTTCGCTGCCCCCGACTTGGACGAGGGCGAAACCCCTTTGGGCTTGTATTTGCAAGGCTGCCCGCCCCGCGACATGCTGGCCCGCATGTTGCGCAACCTGAAAGAGATTTTTCGCTCGCAAGAAGACTGGCCCCGCATGTTGCAGGTGCTTGACCGGTTGGTGGTTTTGCTGCCCGAAGCTTGGGACGAGCGACGCGACCGGGGCCTGGTGCATGCCGAGTTGGGGCATGTGCACGAGGCCTTGCAGGACCTGAGGCAGTATTTGGAGGCCGTGCCGGCAGCGCCCGACACAGCGGCGCTGCGCAACCGGGTCAGCGAGCTTTCGGCGCTTTGACCGAGCGCTGACTCGGCCCAGATTTCTTGCTTTCAAGCCCAATGGCTGGAGGCGCCAAAGCTCAGGCCACCACCACTTGGGCCCCATCGCCTTGCGGCGCAATGAGCCCGATCGTGTAAACCGTTTCACCCAAGCCGCGCAGTGTTGCGGCGCAGGCCTCGGCTCCGGCCGCGTCAATCACGACCACCATGCCGATGCCGTTGTTGAAGGTGCGGTTCATTTCGTTGTCGTCGATGCCAGCCGTCTTTTGCAGCCAGGCAAACAGCTCAGTCTGGGGCCAGCTGCCTTTTTGCAGGTGTGCGGCCAGACCGAAGGGCAGCACGCGGGGGATGTTTTCGAGCAAACCACCACCGGTGATGTGGGCCAATGCCTTGATGCCCAAGGCCTCTTGCGTGTTCGGGTGCGCCGTCAGCGCCGCCAACACGTTCAGCACATACAAGCGGGTGGGCGCCATCAAGGCTTGCTTGAAGGGCTTGCCGTCGAGCGTGGCCGGGGTGTTGGCACCGGCGCGCTCAATGCATTTGCGCACCAGGGAAAAACCGTTGGAGTGCACGCCGCTGGACGCCAGGCCCAGCACCACATCCCCGGCTTTCACGTTCTGGCCCGTGAGGATTTTGGATTTCTCGACTGCGCCGACCGCAAAACCGGCCAGGTCGTATTCGCCAGAGGGGTACATGCCGGGCATCTCAGCGGTTTCGCCGCCGATCAGGGCGCAGCCCGACAGTTCGCAGCCTTTGGCAATGCCGCCCACCACGGCGACGGCGGTGTCTACGTCCAGCTTGCCGCAGGCAAAGTAGTCGAGGAAGAACAGCGGCTCGGCCCCTTGCACCAGCACATCGTTCACGCTCATGGCCACCAGGTCGATGCCCACGGTGTCGTGCATGTTCCATTCAAAGGCCAACTTGAGCTTGGTGCCCACGCCGTCGGTGCCGCTGACCAGCACGGGCTCTTTGTAGCGCTTGGGCACCTCAAACAGCGCGCCAAAACCGCCGATGCCGGCCAGCACGCCTTCGCGCATGGTTTTCTTGGCCAGGGGCTTGATGCGTTCGACCAGCGCGTCGCCCGCGACGATGTCGACGCCAGCGTCTTTGTAGGAAAGAGGGGTTTGGGTCATGGTTTTGGCCCGAATGGGGCTTCTAATTGGATAACGGGGGGCCAATAAACGGGCTGGCAGACTAAAATCAAGGCTTATTTTAAGGGTTAGCCCTGAGCGCACGGGCGTGACCCTGGCAAAACAAGAGACTGCATGCAAGCCCCCCTTCCTTTTTTGATGACCCGACTGGCCGCCTGGCTTGGCGTGGCCCTGCTGGTCGTGCTGGTTTTATGGTTGCTCGCGCCGGTGCTGGCCCCGTTTGTCATTGCAGCGGTCATGGCCTATGTTCTGCACCCCTTGGTGATCAGGCTGGAAGGTGTGGCCGGTGGCCGTTTGCCGCGTGCCCTGGCTGTGGTGTTGGTGGAGGCGCTGGCCTTGCTGTCCCTGTTGGGTTTGTTTTTGTTGCTGGTGCCGATCCTGCTGCGCGAATGGCCCCTGTTGCAGCAGCAACTGCCTTTGCTGCTCGACCGCTTGGGCGATGCCATCAACCCTGTGTTGGCCCAGCTGGGCTTGAATGTCTCGCTGGATCTGGGCGAACTGAAAAAACAACTGGTGACTTACCTGAGCGCGAACCGCGAAGACTGGTGGGCTCCTCTGATGGCCTCGCTCAAACTCGGCGGCAGCGTGGCGCTGGCCTTGGCGGGTTATGCGGTGCTGGTGCCCGTGGCCTTGTTTTACATGTTGTACGACTGGACGCGGCTGGTCAACGGCCTGCACGAGTTGGTGCCACCCGCCTGGCGCGAGCGATTTGATGGCTTCATGCACGACTGCGACGAGGTGCTGGGCGAGTACCTGCGCGGGCAGATGCTGGTGATGCTGGCACTGGCCGTGTTTTACTCGTTGGGCCTGAGTTTGTTTGGTCTGGATCTGGCCCTGCCCATCGGCGTGTTCACCGGACTGGCCGTGTTTGTGCCTTATCTGGGCTTTGGCCTGGGCCTGGTGCTGGCGCTGTTGGCCGGTTTGCTGCAATTAGCGCCCTCGCAAGCCGTGATGATGGTGGCCGTGGTCTATGGCTTGGGTCAGTTGATAGAGAGCTTTGTGCTGACGCCCCGCTTGGTGGGGGAGCGCATCGGCTTGCATCCGCTGGCGGTGATTTTGGCCTTGATGGCTTTTGGCCAAGTGCTGGGTTTTGTGGGTGTGCTGATCGCCTTGCCTGCCAGTGCCGTCTTGTTGGTGGGCTTGCGCCGTGTGCGTCACCAATACCTGCAAAGCGATCTCTACCAGAAAAGCGGTTCTAACGATGCCGAGCAGGGACCTGACCGGGCATGAAGCAACTGGCTTTGGACATCGGCTTGGCTTCAACACCCACGCTGGACAATTTTTTTGCAGGCCCCAACGCGGCGGCCTTGAGCCACTTGCGTTTGTGGACCGCCTCGGGCAGCCGCTCACCCGTGCCCACTTATTTATGGGGCGACAGCGGTTCGGGTAAAACCCATTTGCTGCATGCGGTGCACCATGCGCTGCAAGAGCAGGGCGCGCTGGTCGGCTGGCTGGATGTCCACAGCATGGACCCGCCCGAGTTCAACGACGATTGGGGCGCTGTGCTGATGGACGATGTGCATTTGTACAACGCCGAGCAACAGCACACCGCCTTCAATTGGTTCGTCAACGCTTTGACACCGCGCAGCGGCGCGCCGCGTTGGGTTTTGGCTGCAGGCGCTTTGCCCCCAGCCGATTTGAAGCTGCGCGACGACTTGCGCAGCCGCTTGGGTTGGGGCCACATCGAGGCCCTGCAGGTCCTTGGCGAGCCTGAGCGCCGCGCCGTGCTGCGCCAAGAGGCCGATGCCCGGGGCCTGTTTTTGAGTGACGAGGTCATGTCTTACATGCTCAAGCGCTTTTCGCGTGATTTGGGCAGCCTCATGCAGCTGCTTGACCACTTGGACCACTTCGCCTTGCAAACGCAGCGCGCCCTGACCATCCCGTTGGTGCGTGCGATGCTGGAGAATGAATGAAACTCGCCCTGTTTGATCTGGACCACACCTTGCTCCCGCTGGACTCTGACCACAGCTGGGGCGTGTTCACCACCGAAATGGGTTGGACTGACCCGGTGGTTTTCGGCCAGCGCAACGACGAGTTTTATGCCCACTATCAGGCGGGCACGCTCAATATTCATGATTACGTGCGCTTTGCAACCCGCGCAGCCCGTGAGCGTGGTGCCGTTGAAGCGGCGAAGGCGCACGCCCGTTACATGGACGAAGTGATCCGCCCGCGCATCACGCCCGAGGCGCTGGCGCTGTTACGATTGCACCAGCATGCGGGGGATGCGGTCATCATCGTGACCGCCACCAACGAGTTTGTGACCCGGCCGATTGCCCAGGCTTTCGGTGTGAATGAACTGATTGCGGTGGATCTCGAGCGCGATGCCAGCGGCTGGATCACGGGTGAAATCCGAGGCACCCCTTCTTTTCGCGAAGGTAAAGTCACCAGGGTCGCCGATTGGTTGGCTCAAAAAGAACTGGACTGGGGGGATGTGGAGATCACCTTTTATTCCGACTCCATGAATGACCTGCCGCTTCTGGAAAAAGCCCACTATCCAGTGGCAACGAACCCTGACGCTCGGTTGCGTCAACTGGCCACAGAGCGCGGCTGGCGCATCCTCGACATCTTTCAAGAATGATCAAACAATTCATCGACAAGCTGATGGGCAAATCGCCCAAAAGCAACACCCCCCATTTTGGCCGCCGCACCGAGGTGCCCGCGTCTGTGCACGGCATCGATCCGAACCTGGTGGACGAGCGCGCCATCAACGTGACACGCACCCTGCAGCAAGCCGGGTTTGAGGCCTACATCGTGGGCGGCGCGGTGCGTGATTTGCTTTTGGGCCTGCGCCCCAAAGACTTTGACGTGGCCACCAATGCCACGCCGGAGCAGGTCAAGGGCCTGTTTCGCCGCGCTTTCATCATTGGGCGGCGCTTTCGCATCGTGCATGTGGTGTACGGCCGGGGGCGCGACAACGAAGTGATCGAGGTTTCCACCTTCCGGGCGCACCTGGACAACGCTGCGGCTGAGCAGGTCAAAGGCAACGAACGCACCAGCAAAAGTGAATTGGCGGGCATGAAGCACGCGGTGGACTCCTCGGGCCGTGTGCTGCGCGACAACGTCTGGGGCCCGCAAGACGAAGACGCCACGCGGCGCGATTTCTCTGTGAACGCCATGTACTACGACCCCGAGTCGCAGATCGTGGTGGATTACCACGGCGGCATTCAGGATTCGAAAAAGCGCGTTCTGCGCATGATTGGCGAGCCGGTGGTGCGTTACCGCGAAGACCCGGTGCGCATCATTCGCGCCGTGCGTTTTGCCGCCAAACTCAGCCACTTGGGCTTCAAACTGGAGGCCAAGACCGCCAAGCCTCTGACCCAGTCGGCCACTTTGCTGGCCGATGTGCCGCAAAGCCGTTTGTTTGACGAGATGCTCAAGCTGCTGCAAACCGGACACGCGCTGGCGTCCATTGAGCAGTTGAAAAAGCTGGGCCTGGCCACTGGCATTTACCCTCTGCTGGATGTGGTGGTGGAGCGGGTGGACAGTGCTTTTGTGCAAGTGGCGCTGGCCGACACCGACCGCCGCGTGGGCGAGGGCAAACCGGTTGCCCCCAGCTTCTTGCTGGCCTGTGTGCTGTGGGCCGATGTGCGCCAAGGCTGGGCCAAGCGATTGGCGCGCAAAGAGCACCCGCACCCGGCTTTGCAGGATGCGATTGACGAGGTGTTTGATGCCCGCATCGGCGATGTGTCCGGGCGAGGCAAGCTGGCGGCGGACATGCGCGAGATCTGGATGATGCAGCCGCGCTTTGAAAAGCGCGTGGGCAGCACGCCGTTTGGCTTGGTCGAGCAGCCGCGCTTTCGCGCAGGCTTTGACTTTTTGCGTCTGCGTGCCGACATCGAGGAAGTGGACATTCGTCTGGCTGACTGGTGGCAAGAATTCAGCATGGCCAGTGATTCGGAGCGCGAAGATTTGGTGCAGGCCGCCAAGGCCGAGCAACAGGTCTCGCAGGCGGCCAAGCCGCGTGTGCGCCGCGCACCCAGGCCCGAAGGCGCGCCCGCGCCCGCGCCACTTGACGCCAAGCCCGAGGCTTCAGAGGCTGATCACGCTGGCGTCGGCGAGCCCAAAAAACGCCGTCGTCGCCGCCGCAAACCCGGTGAGGCAGGCGATTCGGCTGCCGATTCAGGCTCCACGGGCTGACTCGGCCCAGAATTAGCCCTGAATCTCGCCCATGGCCCTCTTGCCGCGTCAGAGTGTGACCGCGTATGTGGCGCTTGGGGCCAATTTGGGCGGTGCACGGCAGCAGGTGCTGCAAGCCTTCGATGCCCTGGCGCTGTTGCCCAGCACCCAGCTGACCTGCCGCTCGCAGCTTTACCGCACAGCGCCTCATGAGGCGCAGGGGCCGGATTTTTTCAATGCCGTGGCCTGCATTGACACGCGCTTGACGGCACCCGATTTGCTGGATGCTTTACAGGCCATCGAAAACCAAGCAGGCCGACTGCGTCCTTATCTTCATGCCCCAAGAACTTTGGATTTGGATTTGCTTTTCTACGGTGAAGCCCAGGTGTTCAGTCCGCGCCTGACTTTGCCCCATCCGCGCTGGCGAGACAGAGCCTTTGTGCTCTTTCCCTTGGCCGATGTGTGGCCAGAGCGCGTCAAGCCTGATGACTTGATGCGTGTGGCGGGGCAGGGCATTGAACGCTTGCCAGAGGATGCTTCAGGCGTTGCCTGATCAGGCGCAGGCTTTACTGGCTGATCAAGCGGGCGGCCTCGATCTGGTATTCGAAATAGCGCTGGAAGCTGAACACCAGGCTGGCCATCAAGGCGGTGGTGCCCAGCAGCAATGCGCTGGCGATGCCAATGACCGTGCCCCAGTGGGTACGGCCTGCCGGGTGAAGTTCTTCGACTTTGGGGTTGAATTTGGCATTCCATTTTTCAATGCCGCTCAGGCCGTAAACAATGGCGTTCAAAGCGCAGCCGGCGATCGTGAACCCCAGCAAGGGGATCAGCAGCCAACTGAGCGTGTCGTCTTGGCCCAACTGCTGCACGCGCTCCAGCCCATAAAAACCCAGTGCAGTGGGGATAGGCAGCAACCAGCCCAGCGTGTCTGAAAATCCGTAAAGATAAAAGCGGTGAATGCCCAAAGGGCCCGTCCAAAAAGCCAACCAAGTTGCAATTGTTTTGTTTTTCATTAGGCTGATTATTGCGGAGCGGTGCTGTCACCGGCGCCCAAAGGCTTTTCCATCATGACCACATCGAGCCAACGGTCGAATTTCCAGCCGCATGACTTGATGACGCCCACATGGTTAAAACCCAAAGCGGTGTGCACGCCAATCGAGCCCGCATTGGCTGAATCGCCAATGACTGCCAAAAATTTACGAACACCAACACGCTCAGCTTGCGTGCACAACTCAGCCAGTAAGGCCCGGCCCATGCCTTTGCGTTGAACGTCTGGGGCCATGTAAATCGAATCTTCGGCAGAAAAGCGGTAGGCTGGACGGGGTTTGAACCAGTTGCAATAGGCAAAACCCATCACACGGCCTTCGTCTTCGACCACGAGGTAAGGCAAGCCCTTGGACAGCACATCTGCCCGGCGGCCCGCCATATCGGCTTCGGTGGGGGGATCGATCTCGAAAGTGCCTGTGCCGGTTAGCACATGGTGGCGGTAAATGGCGGTGATGGCGACGACGTCTTCGTCTCGGCTCGGTCGTATCAGAGGCAAGGCATAACTCCCGTTGTACAATGGCAGGCTTTTCAGTGTGTCACTGGCCGGGTGGCCAGTTGCGTGTCTCAAACGCTGAAATAAATCGGGCTTCCCGGCATTTGCTCTGGAAAGACCCAACCACCCAAGGATAAATCATGGTTGTTATTCGTCTGAACCGCGGCGGCTCTAAAGCACGTCCTTTTTTCAACATCGTTGTCGCCGACAAGCGCATGCGTCGCGATGGTCGCTTCCTTGAGCGTATCGGTTTCTACAACCCCACAGCCAAAGGTGGCGAAGAGGGTTTGCGCATCGCACAAGACCGTCTGAGCTACTGGACGGGCGTTGGGGCCCAGGCTTCTCCCACAGTGGAGCGCCTGATCCGTCAAGCCGGCAAAGCCGCCGCCTGATCGGTTCGCACGGGTCATGCGTCCGCCTTTGGAAACAGCCGCTTTGCCGGCTGACGCCATAGAAATTGGGCGCATCACCGATGCCTGGGGCATCAAAGGCTGGTTCAAGGTCTTGCCCCACAGCGCCTCGCCTGAGGCGCTTTTTTCTGCCAAAAGCTGGTTCTTGTTGCCACCCGATCGTCCCATGAAACCCCGGCGCGGCACCGACGCAGCGGATGCTGCGCAGCAGTCCTGGAATGAACCCTTGCTTTTGAGCATCCTGGAAGTCAAAGACCATTCCGATACGGTGGTCGCTCGAGCCCAAGGCATCGATGACCGCAACGCGTCGGAATCCTTGCGTGGCGGTCGGATTCATGTGTCTCGCGCCAGTTTCCCTGCGGCGGCCGATGGCGAGTATTACTGGGTCGACTTGATGGGCTTGCAGGTGTTCAACCGCGAAGGCGTGGATCTGGGCCAGGTGCGCGACCTGATGTCCACAGGCCCGCAAACCGTGCTGGTCATTGAAGCGGCTCCCGAAACCGAAGGCGGCAAGCCGGTTGAGCGCATGATTCCGTTTGTCGCCGCTTTCGTCGATGGCGTGGACTTGCCGGGCAAGCGCATCACGGTGGACTGGCAGCCCGACTACTGATAGGCCCGGCCGTGGAGGGCCATCCATGCGCTTTGACATCATCACCCTATTTCCTGAGTTGTTTGCACCGCTGTTGACCAGTGGCATCACGCGGCGCGCTTATGAAAGCGGCTTGGTGGATGTGCGTTTGTGGAATCCCCGCGACCATGCCCAAGGCAATTACCGCCGAATCGACGATCGCTCATTTGGCGGTGGTCCGGGCATGGTCATGATGGCCGAGCCCCTGTTCAAATGCCTCACGGCTATTCGTTCTGAGCGCCAAGAGTGCGCGCCGGCACCTTTGGTGCTGTTTTCTCCCGTTGGGACGAAGCTGAACCACAGCGCAGTGGCCCAGTGGTCGGTCAGTGCGGGCGCGGTGCTGCTGTGCGGCCGATATGAAGGGGTCGACCAGCGTTTTATTGACCAATGCGTCGACCAGCAAATCAGTCTGGGTGACTTTGTGCTGTCGGGTGGCGAAATCGCCGCCATGGCTTTGCTCGATGCTGTGGCCCGCTTACAGCCCGGGGTGCTGGGTGATGAGGGCAGCCATCAACTCGACAGCTTCAATCCGGCACTCGATGGTTTGCTGGACAGCCCGCATTACACCCGCCCCGAAGTCTGGCAAGGGCATGCTGTACCGCCTGAATTGATGTCGGGCCACCATGCGCACATCGAACGCTGGCGACGCGAGCAAAGCCTGAGTTTGACAGCCATGCACCGCCCCGAGTTGATCGAAGAGGCCCGCCAGGCCGCAGGGCTCAGCCGCCAGGACGAGGCCTTTCTCAAGCAGGCTTGTGGCGGCGGGTCAACGTCAGACCCCCCCCAGTCTGCGAAAAAGCTATAATGGCAGGCTTTTCGATCCTCTACCCGCCGCGTTCTGGCTCAGTCATGCACAAGCATGGCCTTTACAGCACATAACGCCCCTTGTGTAGCGAGGCATGATCGGACGGAGTTCAAAAAATGAATTTGATTCAAACCCTTGAGCAGGAAGAAATTGCCCGTTTGGGCAAAGTGATTCCTGAATTTTCCCCCGGCGACACCGTGATCGTCAGCGTCAACGTGGTGGAAGGCGCCCGCAAGCGTGTCCAGGCCTACGAAGGTGTTGTGATCGCCAAGCGCAACCGTGGTCTGAACAGTGGCTTCACTGTGCGCAAGATCTCCAGTGGAGAAGGCGTGGAACGTACGTTTCAAACCTACAGCCCTGTGATCGCCAGCATTGAAGTCAAGCGCCGTGGTGATGTTCGCCGCGCCAAACTGTACTACCTGCGCGAGCGCAGCGGCAAATCGGCACGTATCAAAGAAAAGTTGCCTCAGCGCAAAGCGGCACCTGCTGCTAAAGCGTAAAGCCTTTTCGGCCCCACAAAAAAACCGCCCGGGTTTGCGCCCAGGGCGGTTTTTTTATGGCCGTTTCAAAACCTTTGCCCGTTCCGTCCGACCATGGAAAAAGGCCTTGCCAGTGAGTGCAAGGCCTTGGAGGGGATCTTGAAGTCTTGGGTTGAACCCACGAAAACGATCAACCGCGCGTGATTTTCAGCACGCGGGTGCCGCCGCGCTTGCCGGCAGGGCCTTCGCCAGCAGCATGGGGCTTGAAGTTGCCGGCACCGAACTGCTTGGGGCCGCGGGCGAACTTGTCACCGGCACCTGCCGCGCCGCGTGGGGCAGGGCGGGTGGCGTTGCGGTTGTCACCACCACGCTCTTCCCAGCGACCGCCTTGACGTGGGGCATCTTGGCGGGCGTCTTGGCGCGGGGCAGGGCGGCTGTCGCCTTTGTCCCAGGGGTGCGCAGGTGCGCTGCGCTGCTCAAAGCGGTCACCACCGCGGTTGTCACCGCCACGGGGAGCGTCAAAACGGCCACCTTCTTTGCGCTGATCGAAACGGGGTTCGGCGCGTTGTTCGAAACGCGGCTGCTCTTCGCGGAAGTTGCCACGAGGGGCGCGGTTGTCAAAACCACCGCCAGCATGGTCGCGGTCACGGTTGCCACCGAAGTCGCGGCCACCGGGGGCAGGACGGCCACCACGGAAACCACCGCCTGCGTTGGCGTAATTGCGCTCACCACCGAAACGGTCACCGCCACGGCCCATGGGTTTGCGGGCTTCCGGCACACGCACTTTGGGCTCCAGGCCCGGGATCACTTCGGCCTTGAAAGGCTGGCGTGTGTAGGACTCAATGTCACCAATCTTTCGGCGGTCACGGATTTCAGCAAAGGTCACTGCCAGGCCATCCCGGCCAGCGCGGCCTGTGCGGCCAATGCGGTGGGTGTAGTCCTCGGCCTTCATCGGCAAGCCGAAGTTGAAGACGTGGGTGATGGTGGGCACGTCGATGCCGCGAGCAGCGACGTCGGTCGCGACCAGAATCTGGACTTGGCCATTGCGCAGCGCCATCAGGCGGCGGTTGCGCATGCCTTGGCTCAAGGCGCCGTGCAGGGCCACAGCCGAGAAGCCGTCTTGTTGCAAGTCAGCGGCCAAACCGTCGCACTCGATTTGGGTGCTGGAGAACACGATGGCCTGGTCGATCGTGGCGTCACGCAACCAGTGGTCGAGCATCTGGCGCTTGTGTTGGGCATTGTCGGCCCAGAACAGCACCTGTTTGATGTTGTTGTGCTTTTCTTGGGGGTTGTCGATCTGGATTTTCTGCACCGAAGAACCGCCGTCGTGCATCACACGCATGGCCAGTTGCTGAATGCGCGGCGCAAAGGTGGCGCTGAACATCATGGTCTGGCGACGCTGGCTGGTCATGTCGTTGATGTCAGCCAAATCGTCCGAGAAGCCCAGGTCGAGCATGCGGTCGGCCTCGTCCACTACCAAAAATTGCACTTGGTCCAACTTGATTTGCATGGAGCGCTGCAGGTCGAGCAAACGGCCAGGTGTGGCGACCACCAGGTTGGCGTTTTGCAGCTTGGCAATTTGCAGCTGGTAAGGCATGCCACCGACCACGTTGGCCACGCGCAGACCGCGTGTGTGCTTGACCAACTCGATGGCGTCTTGCGCCACCTGTTGGGCCAATTCACGCGTGGGGCATACGATCAGGGCGCCGGGTGTCGGGGCTTTGAAGTTGCGTGGGTTGGTGGGGTCTTTGCGCTTGGCACGCTTGGGGGCGGGCTCGCCTTTGGCGGCAGCGTCGGCGCAGGCTTGATCGAATTCGGCGCGCTCAGCCGCTTCTTGCGCGGCCATTTGCTGGATCAGCGTGTGCAGCACGGGAAGCAAGAAGGCGGCGGTTTTGCCGCTGCCGGTCTGGCTGGAGACCATCATGTCGGTGTAGCCATTGGACTTGCCGTCTTTGGAGCCGCCTGCAGTGGGCAAAGCCAAAGGAATGGTGCGCAATTGCACAGCGGTAGGCTGGGTGTAGCCCAAATCGGCTACGGCTTGCACCAGCTCAGGGGCGAGGCCCAATTTAACGAAACCGTTGGGCACATCAGCGATGGCTTCGACTTCTTCGGCTACTTCGGTCGTGATTTCAGGAGCTACTTCGGGGGTGATCTCGGCCGCCACAGCGACCATGATTTCAGTGGCCAGGTTTGTCGGGGCGCTCGGTGCGGTGGAGAGGGATGTGTTTTCGACAGGCGACAAGTCGTCCTGCACTGTGTTCAAAGTGTCAGTCATGTGGTTCTATAAAGCTCGCACGGAACAACGGCCGCTAACAGAAAACTGTTGCTAATGGCCGCAGGCACCGCAAGGTTGAAAAAACATCAACCATCAAACGGTGCTCGCGAGGGGCGCTTGGCATGAAGCCTGGCCGCTGTGAGTGACCCTATCGTTGGGTCAAGGCATGAAGGGAGATGTATGAAACGCTGCACTTTAATGCAACGAGCCCATCATTATGGCACGGTTCAGGGAAAGCCGCTAGGGTTTTCCCTGAAAAAATCACAAACGGATGAAATGCTCGCGGTAATGCTCCAGCTCGTCGATCGATTCGTGCACGTCGGCCAGGGCAGTGTGCTTTTGCTGCTTTTTGAAACTGGCATACACCTCGGGCTTCCAGCGGCGAGACAACTCTTTGAGAGTACTCACGTCCAGGTTGCGGTAGTGGAAAAACGCTTCCAGCTTGGGCATGTAATTGACCAAGAAGCGCCGGTCCTGGCTGATGGTGTTGCCGCACAACGGTGAACTGTTTTTGGGCAAGTACTTTTTCAGAAAGGCCAGGATCTGGGCTTCGGCATCGGCCTCGCTGGTGGTCGAGGCCTTGACCTTGTCGATCAGCCCGCTCTTGCCGTGGGTGCCTTTGTTCCACTTGTCCATCTGGTTCAGCAGTTCGTCGCTTTGGTGAATCACCAGCACCGGGCCTTCAATGCGGGGGGTGAGGTGCGGGCCGGTGACGATGACGGCGATCTCCAGCAGGCGTTCTTTTTCGGGGTCCAGGCCCGTCATCTCGCAGTCAATCCAGACCAGGTTTTGATCAGATTTGGGCAGTTCAGAAGTTTCAGGGGCGGGAGGGAGTGTGTTCGAATCAGACATGCAGAGATTGTCGCCGATGCCATCAACCCCTCGGCATCGGGTCTGAATCTTGGCACACGGCACGGTACAAAGGTACGGCTCCTACAATGGCGGCATGAATCCCACCCTGACTTTGACTCTGAGCCTCGTGGCGGCCTTGTTGGCGCATGTCACGCTCAAATTTTGGCTCAATGTGCGCCAAGTGCGGCATGTGGCCCGCCACCGTCACGCCGTGCCTGTGGCTTATGCCGACACGGTGTCCTTGGCCGACCACCAAAAAGCGGCCGATTACACCCTCGCCAAAGCCCGCTTGTCGCAAATCGACATCGCGCTTGATGCGGCCGTTTTGCTGGGCTGGACGCTGCTGGGCGGGCTCGATGCACTCAACCAGGCGCTGCTGGGTTGGATGGGTCCGGGTATGGCGCAGCAAATCGCCTTGGTGCTGGGGTTCATGCTGGTCGGCAGTCTCATCGGGCTGCCTTTGTTGCTCATGCAAACCTTTGGCGTAGAGCAGCGCTTTGGTTTCAACAAGATCACGCCCGCCTTGTGGCTCGCTGACATGGCCAAGGGCCTGGTGCTGGGTTTGGCGCTGGGCCTGCCTTTGCTGTGGGTGGTGCTGTGGCTCATGCAAGCTGGGGGTCCGTGGTGGTGGCTTTGGGCCTGGGGGGTGTTGGTGGGTTGGCAGCTGTTTTTGATGGCCATTGCCCCGAATGTGATCATGCCGTTGTTCAACAAATTCACCCCCTTGGAAGACGAGTCGCTCAAGGCCCGCGTGCAGGCCCTGATGCAACGTGCAGGCTTCACCGCCAAAGGTTTTTTCGTGATGGACGGCAGCCGCCGTTCGGCGCATTCCAATGCTTTCTTCACCGGCTTTGGGGCCAGCAAGCGCGTGGTGTTTTTTGACACCTTGCTCAAGCAGCTGACCCCGTCTGAAATGGAAGCGGTGCTGGCCCATGAGTTGGGCCATTTCAAGCACAAACACATCGTCAAGATGATGGCGACCAGCTTTGCCATGACGCTGGCGGGTCTGGCGCTGCTGGGCTGGCTGGCGCAGCAGGTCTGGTTTTACACGGGGCTGGGCGTCAACCCCAACTTGTCGGGCAGCAACGATGCGCTGGCGTTGGTCTTGTTCATGTTGGTCGCACCCGTGTTCAGCTTGTTTTTTGCGCCTGTGTCGTCCTGGCGCTCGCGTCAGCAGGAGTTCGAAGCCGATGCCTATGCTGTGTCGCAAACCCCGGGCGCAGACTTGTCTTCGGCCTTGCTCAAGCTGTATCAAGACAATGCCTCCACTCTCACGCCCGACCCTTGGTATGTGAAGTTTTATTACTCGCACCCACCGGCCAGCGAGCGTTTGCTGAGGATGAAAACCGCATGAGTGCCTTGGAAGTTCGCGCCCTCAAACCCACCGAGGTGATCATGGCGCTGGGTCAGATTTCGGGCTGGCATTTGTCGGGCGATGGTGAAAACGTCGCCATCGAGAAGACCTTTGACTTTGCCCAACACACGCATGCGCTGCTGTTCGTCAACAGTGTGGGCTGGTTGTCTGAAAAGCTCAACCACCACCCGGAGTTGGTGTTGACCTATCGCCGATGCGCAGTGCGCTGGAACACGCACGACGTGCATGGCTTGAGCCGCTTGGACTTTGAAGCAGCCACGCAAACCGATGCTTTGATACCGACATGAAGCGGCATGAATAAACCCAAAGCTCGCCCGGCCTTGCCCCAGGCGAACGATCTGGAGCCGGGCTTGGTGGTGGCCACCTATGGTCGCCATTGTTTGGTGGAGACACCCGAAGGCCGACGCCTGATTTGTCATCCCCGTGGCAAGAAAAACCAAGTGGTCGTGGGCGACCAGGTGCTGTGGCAAATCGCTGGCGACGAGGGCAGCATCGAAAAACTGCAAGAACGCCGCAACCTGTTTTACCGAAAAGACGAAATTCGCACCAAATCCTTTGCAGCCAACTTGGACCGGGTGCTGATCCTGATCGCGGCCGATCCTGAATATTCGGAGAGTCAACTCTCACGCGCCTTGGTGGCGGCCGAGGCCGAGCGCATCACGCCCATCATCGCGCTCAACAAAAGCGATCTGGCGCTGCCCTTTGCCCAGGCCTGGGAGCGTCTGGCCCCCTACCGCGCCATGGGTTACAGCGTCATGCCCATCAGCCTCAGCCCGCGCAGCCCGGTGGACGACGATGGCGTGACCGCCTTGTGCGCGCATTTGCAAGGCCTGACCACCTTGGTGCTGGGGCCGTCGGGCAGTGGCAAGAGCACGCTGATCAACCGCCTGGTGCCCGATGCGCGGGTGGAAACCGGTGAAATTTCGCTGGCCCTCAACTCGGGCAAGCACACCACCACCAGCACGCGTTGGTTCTGGGTGCCCGCGCTCGATGGGGGGGCTCAAACCGGTGCTGAAACTGGCGCCGCACGCACGGCCTTGATCGATTCACCCGGCTTTCAGGAGTTTGGTCTGCACCACATTGAGCCCACCCGCTTGGCCGACTGCATGCCTGATTTGCGAAAGCATTTGGGCGGTTGCAAGTTCTACAACTGCACGCATTTGCACGAACCCGGTTGCGCTGTGTTGGCACAAGTCGAAACCGCTGAGCACCCCGGCACCATCAGCGTGCGCCGTCACCGTATTTACGCGCAGCTTTTTGAGGAGTTGGGCCAGCAGCGCTGGTGAAGGGCAGGGCGCCTTTAGCCCACCAAATTGGCCATGGTCAGCAAGGCCACCAGCACCAGCCACATGATGACGGTGCGCCAGACCAGGCCGACCACTTGGGCAAAGTGCGCCACGCTGGCCACTCGCCCGGGGGTACTGCTGCTGTCCGGGTTGTCGGGCGTTGTCATGCCCTCGGCCACGGGTTGCAAAGCCGCGCCACCCAAACGGATGTTGATGGCCCCTGCCGTGGCCGCCAAGATGACCCCATCGTTGTCTTGCGGAAAATTCTGCGCGTGTTGCCGCCAGCCGTCCATGGCGTCTTCAAAGCTGCCCACAATGGCAAAGCCCAAGGCCGTCATGCGCGAGGGCAACCAGTCCACGGCTTGCCACGCCCTGCTCGAGACGCAGCGCAAAACCTCGCTGGGCAAAGAGCCATCGGCTGAAGGGGCTTGCCAGCGGCGCTGGGTGAATTCGGTCAGGCGGTAAATCACCGCGCCCACAGGCCCCAGGCCAATGATGGACAGTGCGGCGTACCAAAAAAACACCCCGAACACATGGCGGTGCGCAGCTATCACCGAGTACTCGATCACGTGCCGCACGATTTCGCTGCGCGGAATTTGCCCCACCTGAACCTGCTGCCATTGCGCCAGCAACTCGCGAGCTTTGTCTTCGTCGCCGTTTTCCAGGGCTTCGCGGATGCCGGTGAAGTGGTGGCTGAATTGCCGGAAGCCCAGCGTCACATACAGCAGGGCCACATTCCACAGCACAGCCACCCACCAGCCCAGCGTCCAATCGAGCAACCAATGCACGAGCACGGCCAGCAAGGCAGGGGACAAAACGGCGATGCCCCAGGTCACCCAAGCCTGTGGACGGGTGCCTGCGTCGAAGGTGCGCACCACCCACGCCGTCCAGTGTTCGACAGCGGCAAAGACCTGGTTGTCGGCCTTGAGAGGGCGGGCTTGCTCCAGCACCAGGGCCAGCAAGATGGCAAAAAAACTCATGGCATTCTCATGTTGACGGGTTGGCAGCCAGGAAGCGGTAGAAATTGCGCAGCATCCCGGCCGTGGCTCCCCAGATGAAATGTTCCACCGCCTGGACTTCGCCATTGGGGGCGATTCGACGCTCCTCGTACGGCATGGAAAACCATTGTCGCTGAGAACCTTGCCACTCGAAGGCATGTCGTCGGTGGTTGGCCGGGTTCATCAAAAAAGACAAAGGCACCTCAAACACATCGGCCACTTCGTCAGCATTGAGACGCAGCTCAAAATCGGGCGAGACCAGGCCGATCACCGGCGTCACCCAGAACGAAGTGCCCGTGATGTAAACGGGCAACTCGCCAATGACCTCAACGTAGCGGGCCGACAAGCCCACTTCCTCTTCGGCCTCGCGCAAAGCGGTGGCCTGCCTGTTGGCGTCCTCGGGGTCCACCTTCCCGCCGGGAAAGGCAATTTGACCCGAATGGGTCTTCATGTGCGCGGCACGGCGCGTCAGCAGCACCGTGGGTGATGAAGCTTGCGGCCCCCGCATCACTATAGGCACCAGCACCGCCGCTTGGGCAGGGGGGCGGTCAGAGGTGAAGCTTTCGCGCACCACTTCCGGCTGCCACACAGGTGGCTGCTCAAACCGGGCCTTGAGGGCTTCGGGCTGCAAAAAAGGTGTCGGCACAGCGGGCATGTCGTGGTCGATTTGCCAAACCGGGACTTGTCTTGGATCAAAGATTGGATTTTTGGACACAGTCGGTGTTTATAACCGACAAGGGCCTGCATGCTGGCGCGGCACTGGCGGCGGTCTTGGTCCCAGCGCGACGAGGCCTGGCCGTAAAATGGATAGGTTGTCCTATTTAGCAACGTTACTGTTTTTACACATATGGATACAGGTCACTTCATGAAACGCGATTACTTCTCCCCCGACGCCCGTTCCGAACGCCGCTTTGGCGAACACCGAGGGGGCACCTGCATGGCATTGATCGACGGCCGATTCTTGATCTGGCTGGCCCAGCAAGGCGCGATGGGCGCCACCGGCGAATCGGTCAACCGCCAGGGCCTGATCAGCTTGCTGTCCCAGGCCCTGTCACACGCAGCGCTGGATGTGGATCTGCGCCGTATCTACTGGTACAGCGACCGATCCGATGGCCTCGTCATCGACGATCAGATCGTGCGCCTGGTGCAGGCCCATGATGCCGATGGTGGTGCGTCTTTGTTGCGCTCGGTGGGCCACGACCTCAAGCAACTGGCCGATCACCACGCGTGTGACCATGTGCTGGTGGCCAGCGACGATGAGCGTTTTTTGGCCACCATCGACGACGCCCAACTTAGCGGCCTGAGCGTGCACCTGTTGGCCGACGAATCGGCCCGCAACATGCCGCAAATGGTGCGCACCGATCCGGGCTGGGCCCGTTTGCTGGCCCAGGCTGACCGCCGTGTGGTGGTCAACTCGCAAGCGCTGGCCGACATGCTGCAAGGCAAGCTGCCCACGGGGACAGGCCTGGCCGTGGAAGACGTGGAGGAGTTGCGCAAATCAATGCACGAGGTCATCACCGCCTGGTGGGCCGACGAGCCCGAGGACCTGCGTGAAGACCTGCGCGACGCTTTGCAGATCAGCCGAGGTATTCCGCAAGAAGTGGACCGCCAGCTTTTGCTGCGCATGCGCCAGCGACTGGCCCGCGCCTTGAGCTTGCCGGAGAAAAAAATGCTGCGCGAAACCTTGCGTGCGGTGGTCTCTGAGCCTGCTTGCGCTGCAGCGCCTGTGCTGGCTGGCGATGGCTTTCCGCCAGACATCGACGAATGAATCACCCCGCAGGCCAGTGGCTTGCGGTCATGAAAGTCAAAAGGCCCCTGACACGCGCGTGTCAGGGGCCTTTTGACGGCTGACTTGCAGCGGCAAAGCTGCAGGGCCCGGCGCTTAGGCTTTGGCGTGGTAACGGGTCACGCGCTCGACTTCGTTTTTAGAGCCCAGCACGACGCTCACGCGCTCGTGCAACTGGCCCGGTTGCAGGTCGAGAATGCGTGCTTGTCCATTGGTGGATGCCCCCCCGGCTTGTTCGATCAGCCAGCTCATGGGATTGGCCTCGTACAACAAGCGCAGCTTGCCGGCTTTGTGCGGCTCGCGCTTGTCCCAGGGGTACATGAAGACGCCGCCACGGGTCAGGATGCGGTGCACGTCGGCCACCATGCTGGCGATCCAACGCATGTTGAAGTCCTTGCCGCGCGGGCCTTCCTTGCCTTGCAGACATTCATCGATGTAGCGGCGCACGGGTTCGTCCCAATGGCGCATATTGCTCATGTTGATAGCGAACTCCTGGGTGTCGGTGGGCACTTGCACGTGTTCTTGTGTCAGCACGAAAGAGCCTTGCTCGCGGTCCAGTGTGAACATGGCCACACCATCGCCGACGGTGAGCACCAGGGTGGTTTGCGGTCCATATACACAGTAACCCGCAGCCACCTGGTTTTTGCCCGCTTGCAAGAAATCCTGCTCGGTCACACCCTGGTTGCCTTCGGGTTTTTTGAGCACGCTGAAGATGGTGCCGATGCTGACGTTGACGTCAATGTTCGATGAGCCATCGAGGGGATCGAACAGCAAGAGGTATTCGCCCTGCGGGTAGCGGTTGGGCACCAGGTAGATGCTGTCCATCTCTTCAGACGCCATGGCGGCAAGGTGTCCGCCCCACTCGTTGGCTTCGAGCAGTACTTCGTTGGCGATGATGTCGAGTTTTTTCTGAACTTCGCCTTGCACGTTTTCGCTGTCGGCACTGCCCAGCACACCGCCCAAAGCCCCTTTGTTCACGGCATGGCTGATGCTTTTGCAAGCGCGGGCCACCACTTCGAGCAGCAAGCGCAAGTCGGCCGGAATGTGCCCTTTGTCGCGTTGCTGCTCCACCAGGTAGCGGGAGAGGGAAATTTTGCTCATGGGTGTTCCTAAAATCGGTTCAGTCAGCATCAGCTCAATCAGGCGGTCAGTGCCCGGTTGACCACTTCGTGCACGTCGTTCGACAGGCCTGCTTTGGCGGCCACGCGCTCGATGGCAACTTTGGCCGCGCTACGGTAGGGCTCGGCCAGGCGGCTCCATCGGTCCATGGCGCGGGCAAGGCGTGCGGCCACTTGCGGGTTGATGGCATCGAGCGCCAGCACCTGCTCGCTCCAATACACATAGCCTGCCGCATCGGCGCGGTGGAAACCTGCCGGGTTGGCGCTGCAGTAGCTGAAGATCAGGCTGCGGGCGCGGTTGGGGTTGCGCAAGCTGAAGTCCGCATGCTGCATGAGCTGGCGCACGCGGGGCAGCACGTCGCCAGCGCGGTCGGGTGCACCGGCTTGCAGGGCAAACCATTTATCGATGACCAAGGCCTCGTGCTGGAACAGCTTGTGGAAGAGGGCCAAGGCATCTTGCGCCAGGGCATGACCGCTGACCACCAACGCCGACAAGGCATTGAAGCGGTCGGTCATGTTGCCGGCGACCTTGAACTGCTGGTAGACGCGGCCAGGCGTCACGGCATCACCGTTTTGCACGGCGGCGATGCACAGCATGGTCATGGCCAGACCCGCCAGGGCGCGGCGGCCACTTGACTGGGCATCAGGGGAATAAGCACCGTTGTGCTTGTGGGTGTCCCAGGCCCACTGCCAGTCGTCTTGCAGGGCGGTGGCCAATTGCAGGCGCATGTTTTCGCGCAAAGCGTGTACGCGCTGCGGATCCACCACATCCAGCTGGTCAGCGATGTAATTTTCTGAAGGCAATGTGAGCGCCAGGTCCTTGAATGCGGCGTCCAATTGGGGGTGGCGCAGCACCTTGCGCAGCGCTTCCACCAAGGCGTCGGACAACACGTGCTGGCCTGTCACGTCTTTGTTTTGCTGGATGGCATCGACGGCGCTTTGCAGCATCAGGCGTTGGCCAGCTTCCCATTGGTTGAACGGGTCACTGTCGTGGGCCAACAAAATCAGCAGGTCGTCTGCAGACAGTCCGTCTTCCAATACCACTGGGGCACTGAAGCCCCGCAGCAACGAGGGAACGGGGTCGCTGTCGATGTTCACAAAGGTGTGGCTGGCACTGGCTTCGGTCAGCACCAGCGTGTGCTGCAGCGCGGTATCGTCAGAACCAGCCAGTTGCAGGGGCAGGGCTTGGCCATCTCGGCTGATCAGGCCCAGTGTGACGGGAATCACGAAGGGCGATTTGTGTTCTTGATCGGGGGTTGCCGGGCAGCTTTGGCTCAAGTTCAGCGTGAAGCTGCGCTCGGCGGCGTTGTAGCGCCCTGTCGCTTGCAGGCGGGGCGTGCCGGCTTGGCTGTACCAATGTTTGAAAGTGACCAGGTGCTGCGTCAAGGCCGAATTGGGGTTGGCGTCGGCAATGGCTTGCGCAAAGTCGTCGCAGGTCACGGCCTGGCCATCGTGGCGTTCAAAGTAGAGCTTCATGCCCTTGGCGAAGCCGTCGCGGCCTTGGCTGTCAGCGGGGCTGGTCACCAGCGTTTGCATCATGCGAACGACTTCAGAGCCTTTTTCGTAGATGGTGACGGTGTAGAAGTTGTTGATTTCCACATAACTGTCGGGCCGCACCGGGTGGGCCATGGGGCCGGCGTCTTCGGCAAACTGCACGGTGCGCAGCACACGCACGTCTTCAATGCGTTTGACGGCGCGGGCGCTGGTGTCGCCCGCCATGTCCTGGCTGAACTCCTGGTCGCGAAACACCGTGAGACCCTCTTTGAGCGAGAGCTGGAACCAGTCTCGGCAGGTGATGCGGTTGCCCGTCCAGTTGTGAAAGTACTCGTGGCCGACGACCGATTCGATGTTGCCAAAATCCACGTCTGTGGCGGTGGCGGGGTTGGCCAACACGTATTTGGTGTTGAAGATGTTCAGGCCCTTGTTTTCCATCGCGCCCATGTTGAAGTCGCTGGTCGCCACAATCATGAAACGCTCCAGGTCCAGTGGCAGACCAAAGCGGGCTTCGTCCCAAGCCACGCTGGCCATGAGCGAGTTCATGGCGTGTTCGGTCTTGTCCAGATCGCCGGGTCGCACAAACACTTGCAGCAAGTGCTCTTTGCCACTGCGGCTGAGGATGCGTTGCTCGCGTGCGACCAGCTGACCGGCGACGAGGGCAAACAGGTAACAGGGTTTTTTGTGCGGGTCGACCCACCTGGCAAAGTGACGGCCGTCGTCCAGCGCGCCTTGTTCGACCAGATTGCCGTTGCTCAGCAGCACCGGGTATTTGGCCTTGTCGGCACGCAGCGTGACGCTGTAGCTGGCCATCACATCCGGGCGGTCCAGGAAGTAGGTAATGCGGCGGAAACCCTCGGCTTCGCATTGCGTGAAGAAGGTGCCTTGGCTGACATACAAGCCCATCAGCTGGGTGTTTTTCTCGGGGTTGCAGGTGGTGAAAATTTCCAGCTCGAAGGGCTCATGGCCCTCGGGCAAGTTCTCCAGCACCAACTGATGGCCGTCCATCTTGAACGAGGTGCCACCGCCATTGACCAGCACGCGTGCCAGGTTCAGGTCTTCGCCATCCAGTCGCAGCGGCTGCGCCGCCACGTCGGGGTTGCGGCGCAGGCGCATCTTGCTCAGCACGCGGGTTTTGGTCGGGTCGAGGTCGAACGTCAGATCGACCGTGTCGATCCAGAAGGCCGGGGCGGCATAAGCTTCCCGGTCAATCGCGGTGGGTTGTCCGTCACGCATCACATAGGTCCTGTCTTGGTCGTTGTACCGTCATCGCGAGCCCAGCGCGGCGATCCAGGCAACTGGACTGCCAAACTGCGCTTGCAGCGACGAGCTGAGAGGCGGCTTTAGGCTCATTGACCCTGGCATTTTGGTCAGAGGCCTTGTTTCAGTGAGGCTTCGATGAACGCATCGAGGTCGCCATCAAGCACCTTTTGGGTAGCCGAAATTTCGACGTTGGTGCGCAAATCCTTGATGCGGCTGTTGTCCAGCACATAGCTGCGGATCTGGTGACCCCAGCCCACATCGGTCTTGGTGTCTTCCAGTTTTTGCTGCTCTTCCATGCGTTTGCGCATTTCGAAGTCGTACAGTCGCGAGCGCAGGCGTTGCCAAGCGACATCGCGGTTGCTGTGCTGGCTTCGGCCGTCCTGGCACTGCACCACGATGCCCGTGGGGATGTGCGTCAGACGCACGGCCGAATCCGTCTTGTTGATGTGCTGACCGCCCGCGCCGCTGGCACGGAAGGTGTCGGTGCGCACGTCTGACGGGTTGATGTTGATCTCGATCGAGTCGTCGATTTCGGGGTACACAAACAGCGAGGCAAACGAGGTGTGGCGGCCGCCTGACGAGTCGAACGGGCTCTTGCGCACCAGGCGGTGCACGCCGGTTTCGGTGCGCAGCAAGCCAAACGCGTATTCGCCTTCGATCTTGATGGTCGCACCCTTGATGCCTGCAGTGTCGCCCGGTGTTTCGTCTTCCACCGTGGCCTTAAAGCCCTTGCGTTCGGCGTACTTGAGGTACTGGCGCAGCAGCATGCTGGCCCAGTCGCAGGCTTCTGTACCACCGGCACCGGCCTGGATGTCGACAAAGCAGTTGAGCGGGTCGGCCTCGTGGCGGAACATGCGGCGGAACTCCAAGTCTGCGACCAGCGCTGTCAGTTTGGCGGTTTCGGCTTCGATGGTCAGCAGGCCATCGTCATCGCCTTCTTCCTTGCTCATTTCAAAGAGTTCAAGGTTGTCGGCCAATTCGCGGGTCAGGTTGGTGATGGTCACCACCACGCCGTCCAACGCTTTTTTCTCTTTGCCCAACTCCTGGGCTTTTTTGGGGTCGTTCCAAACTGAGGGATCTTCGAGGGATGCGTTGACGGTTCTCAGCCGTTCAGATTTGGCATCGTAGTCAAAGATACCCCCGTAACTCGTGGGTACGAGCGGTCAGGTCTGTGAGGGTTGCGCCGATTTGGTTGATGTGTTCTGCGTCCATGGGGAAGGTGTCCGATTCCGTAAACCAGACATTTTCTCATGAGTTGGTGCGACGCATGCCCCCGGCAAGGCTTAAAACTGCCGACCGTAAGAGAACATCAGGCCAGCGCTGCCCAAAAACTTGACTTGTACCGAGTCGTGTTGCGTCAACTTGTAGCCCAAGGAGGGGATGATGGCCGGGTTGAACCCCTTGTAGTTGAGGGGCACCTTGCCCTCGTAAGGGGCCACGTAGCCATACATCAGGCCGCCCGTGACTTTGGCGAACAGTTCGGGCATGCCCATCAGGTGGTTGTACTGCAGACCCAAATAAACATAGGCCGAAGGCTGGCCAAAGGAGTTGCTGAAAAAACTGACGCCGCACAAACGGTCGCCGGGCAGTTGTTCATCTATCGCCACCAAGACCACTGGTTTGTGTTCCGTGCTGTGGTTCCAGTGGTGGGTGTAAGGGGAAAACGTGAACTCACCCCGATGTGCAGGCTCGGGGGCCCCTTGGACGGACAAAAAGTCTGGGCAAAAGCGGTTGCTGGTTTGTGCTTGTGCCAAAGACAAGCATGAACACCCAAATGCAATCAGGAAAAAACGGGAAATGTGGGTGACCTGCATGTTGGTTCATCATCAAAAAAATGGATTCTAGGGCTTTTCAGTGACTGAATTTTTCAATCAGACGGGCCAGAGTTTCTGGTTGGTCGTGTTGCAGCATGTGCCCTGCGTCCTGAATGACCGCTTTCTCCACGTGTGGCACCGCTTGCAGTCGCTCATGGTATTGGGCCAGGGTGTAACGGCCTTTCCACCATTGGCCAAGCGAGTCGTCTGCCGCCTCCACGGCGAGCACGGGGGCGCTGATGCGGCGGTACATTTCCAACGCCTCGTCGACGTGGTAAATGTAGGGGTTGATGACCTTGTGCGCCGAGTCCCCCAGAATGCACCACTGCCCATCGGGGCCGGGGCGGGCCCAGTGCAGGGCCAGCCAGTCGGCCTTGTCCTGGCTCAGACGGCGGTTGGTTTTCATCAGGCGCGCGGCAACGCCCGCTGCATCGGCATAGGGTTTGAGGTCGTTGCTGCCTGCCCGCTGCGCCTTGAGTTCGTCCAGCCATTGGGCCATGCGCGTGGGCGCTTGGCTCGCTTGGGTGGCAGCCATGCCAAAGCCTTCGAGGTTGACCAAGCGGCGGATGCGCTCGGGGCGGGTGCCCGCATACATCATGACCACGTTGCCGCCCATGCTGTGGCCGACCAAGTCGATGGTCTGTTCGGGGTAAAGGTGGTCCAGCAAGGCGTCCAGATCGGCCAGGTAGTCGGGGAACCAATAACTGTCGGTGGCGGGTGTCTCGGTCAGGCCGTAGCCGCGCCAGTCCATGGCCATGATGGGGCGGTGGTTGACAAAGGTTTGGCTGAACGCGTCCACCATGAACTGCCAGGAGGCCGCCACATCCATCCAGCCATGCGCCAGCACCAGTGGCGTGGCGCCGGGTGCAGGGTTTCCCCATTGCCGGACGTGGTAATGACAGCCGCGCAGCGGCACCCAAAGACTTTGTGAGGGGCGTAAAACTTGGTACATACTTTCGATCATAAGGAGACACACCGTGAACATCAGTCGCCACCAGGACCGCCCAGCCGCGCCCCAGGAAGCCTTCGGCTCGCTGCCCCCCTTAACACCCCAGCACCCGAGCCGAAGTCGGGCCGCCGACCGCTATGCGGCCATCCACCAAGGTTTTGGCTGGAAAGTGCCCAAGCGCTTCAACATGGCGCAGGCCTGTTGCGGGCAATGGGCAGCGCAAGCGGCAACCGCCCAACACCACGCCGTGCGCGAGCATGTGGCAGGGCAGGGCCTGGGGCGCAGCTGGACCTTCGGGCAGCTGCAGCTAGACGCCAATCGGCTGAGTCGGGTGCTGCATTCTCACGGCGTGCAGCGTGGTGACCGCGTGGCCATCGTCATGCCCCAGCGCTATGAGACGGCGGTGGCCTATATGGCCGTGCTGCAGATGGGCGCGGTGGCCATGCCACTGTCGATGCTGTTTGGCCCCGAGGCCTTGTCATTTCGCATCAACGATAGCCAAGCTCGCGTGGCGGTGTGCGATGAATCCACCGTGCAGGCCTTGCTGCAGGCCAGAACAGATTGCCCCGGTTTGCAGACGCTGTTGGGGGTAGGCGAGGCGGGTGCCTTGGCCGACCTGGACCTGAACCAAGCCATGGCCGCCAGCGCGAGCACCTTCAAACCCGTGTCCACTTGGGCGCAAGAACCGGCGGTGCTGATCTATACCAGCGGCACCACCGGCAACCCCAAGGGGGCCTTGATTCCGCACCGGGCACTGATCGGCAACCTCACGGGCTTTGTGTGCAGTCAGAACTGGTTTGGCTTTGACCCTTTCAAGATCGAGCGGCCCTCCAAAGCGGTGTTCTGGTCGCCTGCCGACTGGGCCTGGACGGGCGGGCTGATGGACGCCTTGTTGCCCAGCCTGTACTTTGGCCGGCCCATCGTGGCCTTCAACGGGCGGTTTTCCCCCGAAGAGGCCTTCGAGATCATGCAAAGCCACGGCGTGACGCACACCTTTTTGTTCCCCACCGCGCTCAAAGCCATGATGAAGGCCGTGCCCGAGGTCAAGGGGCGCTACCGCCTGCAACTGCAAGCCATGATGAGCGCGGGCGAAGCGGTGGGTGACGCGGTGTTTGGCTACTGCCAGCAGCAGTTGGGCGTCACCGTGAACGAGATGTTCGGCCAGACCGAGATCAACTACGTGGTGGGCAACTGCGCCCGTTTGTGGCCCGCCAAGCCCGGCAGCATGGGCAAGGGCTATCCGGGACACCAGGTGGCGGTGATTGACGATTCCGGGCGCTTATGCCCCGCAGGCACGCCCGGCGAAGTGGCGGTGAACCGCTTCGATGTGCACGGCCAGCCTGACCCGGTGTTCTTTTTGGGCTATTGGAACAACGATCGGGCCACGAAGGCCAAATACACCGGCAACTGGTGCCGCACAGGCGACATGGCGGTGGCGGATGAGGAAGGCTACCTTTGGTACCAGGGCCGCACCGACGACATGTTCAAGGCGGCGGGTTACCGCATCGGGCCCGGCGAGATTGAAAACTGTTTGGTCAAGCACCCGGCTGTGGCCAATGCCGCCGTGGTGCCCAAGCCCGACAGGGACCGGGGGGCGCTGGTCAAAGCCTATGTCGTCATGTCGCCCGACTGGCAAAGCCGCAGGCCCACTGGGCCAGAGCAGACGACTTTTGACGACGAGGTGCGCCGCGAACTGCAAGCCCATGTGCGCGGTTTGCTCGCCCCTTACGAATACCCCAAAGAGATCGAATTCATCGACCAGTTGCCGATGACCACCACCGGCAAGGTACAGCGCCGCGTCTTGCGATTGCAGGAAGAAGCACGCGCGACAGCCCACATCGCTGGAAAGACGTGACGCGTGACAAAATCTCGCCTTTTGTCCCGAGCCAGAATTTGGGGCACAACCGCTGACATAAAAACCGAACAGGAAACACCATGAAAACCGTTCAACTCGGACATTCCGATTTGCAAGTCACCCCCATTTGCCTCGGCACCATGACCTTTGGCCAGCAGGTCAACGAAGCCGATTCGCACGCCATCTTGGACCGATCATTGGCGGCCGGCATCAACTTCATCGATACCGCCGAGATCTATGCCGTGCCCACCACCGCAGACACTTGTGGTTTCACCGAAACCTATATCGGCAACTGGTTCGCCAAAAACCCCGGTGTTCGGCAAAAGCTGGTGCTGGCCACCAAAGTGGCAGGGCCTTTCCGTGGCATGCCTTGGGTCCGTGAGGGTTCCGGCATGACTGGGCAAGACATCCTGAATTCTTGCGATGCCAGTTTGCGCCGCCTGCAAACTGATGTGATCGACCTGTACCAAATCCACTGGCCCGAGCGCCATGTGCCAGTGTTTGGCATGACCTACTTTGACCCGGCCAAAGACAAATCGGTCACCTCCATCCACGAGCAACTCGAAGCGCTGTCCAGGCTGGTCAAGGCGGGCAAGGTGCGCTACATCGGCTTGTCCAACGAAAGCCCTTACGGAGTGCACGAATTTGTACGATTGGCCGAGCAGCATGGCTTGCCCCGTGTGGCCACAGTGCAAAACCCCTACTGCCTGGTCAGCCGCACCTATGACAATGGCTTGGACGAGACTTGCTACCGTTTGAACGTGTCCATGTTGGCGTATTCGCCGCTGGGTTTTGGTTTGCTCACAGGCAAATACGACCAAGAAGATTTGGCCGGTCCCTTGGTGCCCGATGGCGGCCGCATTGCCCGCTACGACTCGATGCGCAAACAGCGCTGGGGGCGCCCGGAAGCCCTTGCTGCCGCCCGCCGTTACAACCAGTTGGCGCGTGACCACGGCATGACACCGACCCAAATGGCGCTGGCCTTTTGCTACCACCGCTGGAGCGTGACCAGCACCATCATTGGCGTCACATCGCTGGCGCAGCTGAACGAAGACCTTTCCGCCTGGTCGGTGCAGCTGTCGCCCGAGGTGCTCAAGGCGATTGACGAGATCCGTTGGGAAATGCGCGACCCGGCTTTGTGATTTCGGCCCATGGGCAAAAAAGACAAAGTCAGTGAGACCCCCGCCACGGCGCTCTTGCGCCAGCACGGGGTGGCCTTCACCGAGCACCCCTATGAGTACCTCGAGCATGGCGGCGCGCAGCACAGCGCCCAGGTGCTGGGCATGGACCCGTTCAGTGTGGTCAAGACCCTGATCATGCAAGACCAAGACGCCAAGCCGTTGGTGGTGCTGATGCATGGCAACTGCAAGGTGTCCACCAAAAACCTGGCGCGTCAAGTGGGGCTCAAATCCATTGAGCCTTGCAGCCCCGAAGTGGCCAACCGCCACAGTGGTTACCTGGTGGGCGGCACTTCGCCCTTTGCGACGCGCAGGCAGATGCCGGTTTTCGTCGAAGAAACCATCCTGGCTTTGCCGCGCATATGCATCAATGGCGGCAGGCGCGGTTATTTGGTGGGCATCGACCCGCAGGTGTGTGTTCAGCTGCTGGGTGCGCTGCCGGTGAACTGCGCACTGGCAGAATGAGGCCCTGACAAGGACTAGGGAGCTTTTGATGGATGTGTGGATGCCAGTGGCTGTGTTGGTGGCCAGTTATTTGTTGGGCTCGCTCAGTTTCGCGGTGATCGTGAGCCGCCTGATGGGCCTGAACGACCCGCGCAGCTACGGCAGTAAAAACCCAGGCGCCACCAATGTGCTGCGTTCGGGCAGCAAAAAAGCAGCCATCCTGACCTTGCTGCTGGACGCGTTCAAAGGCTGGTTGCCAGTGGCGCTGGTGCTGGCCTATGGCCCCGAACACGGTGCTGGCGCTGGTTTGGCCGCGCTGGCCGGTTTGGCCGCCTTTTTGGGGCACCTGTACCCGGTCTTTTTTGGTTTTGCCGGGGGCAAGGGCGTGGCCACGGCAGTGGGTGTGGTGGTGGGCGTGAACGGCAGCTTGGCGCTGGCGGTGGTGCTCAGCTTTGCCATCGTGTTGTTTTTCTCGCGCTACGTCTCCTTGGCCTCGATGGTGGCGGCGGTGTTTGCACCTGTTTTTTTCCTGTTCGGAGATGGGGTGGCCTGGCCAGCGTCTTTGTCCGAAGTGTTGAGCTTGGCGGTCATGGCCTTGCTGCTGGTCTGGCGGCACCGAGAAAACATCCACCGCTTGATGGCGGGCACTGAGTCACAACTGGGAAAGAAAAAAGCATGAGCCAAGACCTTCAGCGGTTGCACGTGGCGGCCCGTTACAGCGAAGCGGCTGTTTTCAATGGTGTGGTGTACTTGGCGGGCATGGTGCCCGAGTGCGAGGCCACCGACATCCGCAGCCAAACGGCCGATGTGTTGAAACAGATCGAGCTGCGCCTGGCCGAGGCGGGCAGCGACAAAACCCGCATCCTGCGCACCCAGATTTACCTCAAAGACATCGCCGACATCGCCGCCATGAACGAGGTGTGGGACGCCTGGGTGGTGTCAGGCAGCGCACCACCCCGTGCCACGGTTCAGGCAGCACTGGCCAATCCGGTTTATTTGATCGAGGTGGTGGTCACGGCGGCGGTCAAGCCCTGACACATCAGGCTTTTTCAGGCCAAAAAAATGGGCATCTATTGATGCCCATTTTTCGTCCTGATCAGCCCAGAAACATCACATGCGCTCAAAAATCGCGGCGATGCCCTGACCGCCACCAATGCACATGGTCACCAGGGCATAGCGGCCATTCACACGCTGCAATTCGTACAGGGCCTTCACAGTAATCACTGCCCCGGTCGCGCCGATGGGGTGGCCCAACGAAATGCCCGAGCCGTTGGGGTTGACCTTGGCCGGGTCCAGGCCCAGTTCGCGCGTCACGGCGCAGGCCTGGGCAGCAAAGGCTTCGTTGGCCTCGATCACGTCCAGGTCGTTCACAGTGAGGCCGGTTTTCTTGAGCACCGCGTGGGTGGCCGAGATCGGGCCCACGCCCATGATCTTGGGGTCCAGACCGGTGTGGGCGTAACCCACCAGGCGGGCCATGGGTTTGGCGCCACGGGCTTTGGCCGCGCCAGCTTCCATCAGCACCACGGCAGCGGCCGCGTCATTGATGCCCGAGGCGTTGCCCGCGGTCACGGTGCCGTTTTCCTTCACAAACACCGGCTTGAGTTTGGCCATGTCTTCGAGCTTGCAACCGGGGCGGAAATGCTCGTCAGTGACGTAGGCCACGTCGCCTTTTTTGCTTTTCAGCATGACCGGCATGATCTGGTCCTTGAAGCGGCCTTCCAGCGTGGCGCGCTCGGCGCGGTTGTGGCTTTCCAGCGCCAAGGCGTCCTGCATCTCGCGGGTGATGCCGTATTGGGCAGCCACGTTCTCGGCGGTCACGCCCATGTGGATGGTGTGGAATGGGTCGTGCAGGGCGCCGACCATCATGTCGATCATCTTGGTGTCGCCCATGCGTGCACCAAAGCGGGTGGCCAAACTGGCGTAAGGCGCGCGGCTCATGTTTTCTGCACCGCCGCCAATCGCGATGTCACAGTCGCCCAGCAGGATGGACTGACTGGCACTCACGATGGCTTGCAGGCCCGAGCCGCACAGGCGGTTCACGTTGAACGCGGGCGTGCCCTGGCCGCAGCCGCCGTTGATGGCCGCCACGCGCGACAAATACATGTCTTTGGGTTCGGTGTTGACCACATGGCCAAACACCACGTGACCGATGTCTTGGCCTGAGGTGCCCGCGCGTGAAAGGGCTTCGCGCACGACTTGCGCGGCCAGCTCGGTGGGGGCGATGTCCTTCAGGCTGCCGCCAAAGGTACCAATGGCGGTGCGCACTCCGCTGACAACAACAACTTCACGGCTCATGGGGATGTCTCCAGATTTGAAAAAACGACAAAACACAAAATGGTTGAACCCGGGCAGTTTCAGGGCCAATGGCTACAACGACCTGACAAGCCCAAGCCCGCTTAACCCGCAACGCCCAACGCCCAACGCCCAACGCTCAACGCCCAACCCTCAGTCCCGCACGTCGGCCACGGGCTTGTCACCGAAGTCGGGCCGAGCCAGGTAGCCAAGCACCTGGGTGGCGGCTTGGGCGGGCGAGCTGAGCTGGCCCTGGGCTTTGAGTTGCAAAAACTTGGACTGGTCGGGGAATGCCTCCCCTGCAGCGCCGCGCATTTGCACCTGCATGTCGGTGTCGATCACGCCGGGGGCGAGTGAGCTGACTTTGGCACCGTTGGCGTGCAGGGCTTCGTCCAGCGCCAGGCAGCGGGTGAAATGGTCCATGCCCGCTTTGGCCGCGCAGTAGCCCGCTTGCGAGGCCATGGCGTAGCGGCCCAGACCCGATGAAATGTTGAGCACTTTGCGCGGCACGGGCCAGGCCTGCGTGGCCCCCAAAAAGGCGGCGCACAGCTGCATGGGTGCTTCCAGGCCCACGCGCAGGGCCAGCGCCAAGTCGGCCGGCTGGGACTGGCGCAGCGGGGCGATGGGCGGGATGACGCCCGCGTTGTTGATCAGGCTGGCGCTGGCGAAATCGGCCGGGTTCTGGCTGTGCAGCCACTCGCGCAGGCGTGCGCTGGCGCCTTCGCCGTCGGCCAGGTCGTGGGTCCATTGCGTGAGCGGGACATTCGCCTTTTGGGCGGCCAAGGCCAGCTCGGGGTGGGTATGGCGCGAGATGCACAGCAGGGCGTTGCCCTTTTGCAGCAGCTGTTCGGCCATGGCCAGGCCCATGCCGCGTGAAGCGCCGGTGAGGATGTAAAGCGATGTGTTCATGGGTCAATGCTAGCCGTATCCCCCCTTTCATCGGTTCGCGCAGATGACAGCGCACGGTGGCATCCTTTGCCTGTGGCCGCGGTCTCTGGCCGCGATGGGCCTTTCTGCCGTCGTGTTGCGCGGTCGCAGACCGCTCCTACAGGGCCGTCACTGGCCTTGTGCGGCCCGGATGCGGTTGACCTGCAAGGGGGTGACTTCGCTCGTCTGGTTGCCCCAGCGGCTGCGCAAGTGGGTGAGCACGGCGGCGATGTCCCGATCGTCCAATTCCAACACGGCTGGCGGCATGCCAAAGGGGCGGGGGTGGCCTTCGGTTGCAGGGCCGTAGCCGCCGTACAGCACCAGTTGCACCAGGTTGGTGGGGTCGCTCAGCAGCACGGCGCGGTTGCCGGCCAGGGCGGGGTAAGCCACTTCGCCCGATGCGGTTTGGATGCCTTCGCCTTGTTCGCCGTGGCATTGCAGGCATTGGCGTTCGTAGACTTTGGCACCCTGGGTGGCCACCTGCAGGCTGATGCGGCTCGGCTTGGCCGCCGCTGGCGCGGGCTGAGGTGTGCTTTGGGCGCGTGACCGCAAATACACCGCCATGGCTTGCAGGTCGGCCTCTTTCAGGTGCTGCAGGCTGTGCTGCACGACTTCCCCCATGGGGCCGCTGGTTTGCGCCGTGGCCGAGCCGCCGGTGCGCAGCAGACGCACGATTTCGGGCAAGGGCGTGCTGGCCAGGCCCGACTCGGCATCGCGCGTCAGGTCGGGGGCGTACCAGTTGACCACTGGCATCAGGCCACCGGACAAATCGCTGACGGGCCCGCTGGCGCCCAGCGCGTTGCGCGGGCTGTGGCAAGCGGCGCAGTGGCCCAGGCCTTGCACCAGGTAGGCGCCCCGGTTCCATTCGGCGCTTTGCTTGTGGTCTGTCTGAAAAGGGTTGGACTGAAAAAACAGGCTGCGCCACACGGCCAGTGCGGGTTGGGTGCCCACGGGCCAGACCAAGGTGTGGGCAGGCTGGGCTTGCACCACCGGGGCCTGGGTGTTCAGCCAGGCAAAAATGGCGTCGCTGTCTTGGCGGGTGATGACGCTGGTGTGGTTGTACGGAAAAGCCGGGGCCAGCAAGCGAGCGTCTTTGGAGCGGCCTCGGTGCATGGCGTGCCAGAAGTCTTGCGCCGTCCATTGGCCCACACCGGTCTCGGGGTCGGGCGTGAGGTTGCTGCTGTACACGCCGCCAAAGGGCGTGTCGATGCGCCGACCGCCCGCAAAGGGTGTGCCGCCCCGGGTCGTGTGGCAGGCCATGCAATTGCCTGCCAGGGCCAGGTAGCGGCCTTGTTCGATCTGGGCTGCGCTGGCCTGCGGGGTCTGCGGTGTCTCAGTGGCCGAGGTTGGGGTGGGCAGAGCCAGGTCGCCCCAGTTGTCCCACGCCACCCCCAGGGCCAGCAACGCCATGCCGATCAGTGTGACCCAGCCCAGGCGTTTGACCGGGTGCATGCCTGGCCATGGGCGCTTCATGGCTTGCCCCCGTTCGGGGGCTTGGCGGCTCTGGCCGACAACTCGGGTGCACTGCCGCAGCGCAGGGCTTCAGGCAGTGCAGGCCCAGCAGGGGCGCGGTCGGCAGGCCGGGTGTCGGTGGGCAGCGGCTGGCGGGCAAGCCAGCTCGAGACGGCGATCAGGTCCTGTGCGGGCATGCGTTGGACGATTTCAGCCATGCAGTCGGGGGCGTGGGCACGGCGCTGCGCGGTTTGCCAGGCTCCCAGTTGCGCGTTCAGGTAATCAAGCGGCAAACCCAGCAGCCCCGGCACATTGGGCTGCACGCCGGTCAGTCGCACGCCATGGCACTGGGTGCAGGCGGGCAGGCCGCGTGTGGCGTCGCCTTGCGTCACGAGTTGCTGGCCTTTGGCCAAGCGCTCGGGGGTGATGGCGTTGCTGGCGGTGGGGGTGGGGTAGGGCAGCTGCAAGTGGGCAAAGTACTGCGCCATCTCGCCCAAATAGGCGTCGCTCAAAGGGTCGACCAGGCGGGCCATCAGATCGTAATGGCGGCGACCTTGGGCAAAATTGCGCAGCTGGTTGTGCAGGTAGCCTGCGGGTTTGCCCGCCAAGCGCGGGTAATAACCGTCGGGACCGGCGCGGCCTTGCTCGCCATGGCAGGCGGTGCAGGCGCGGGTGCGCTCGGCCATGTCGTTTGCAAAACGCTGGGGGGCCGGGACTTGGGCGTTCAGGGGGCCAGCACCCCAGGCCGCTGCGGCCCAAAACAGGCCTTTGAACAAACGTTTGAAAAACCAGGCGCTGGGCTGGCCCAAACGGGTTGGGGTCGGGTGATCCAGGGGAGTGGGTGACCTGGGCGCGGTGAAATTCTGACTGCTTGGAAACGTCCTCATACGCTGAAGATAACCGATGCGGCGACAATGTCGGGCTTTGCGCTGAAAGCCCTGAGGCCCCAGTGCGTTGTTTTTTCTTTATCTGTTCAAGCCATGTCCGATATCCAAGTCCGATTTGCCACCCTCCAAGATGCCCCTGCCGTGGCTGCTTTGCATGTCAGCGCGTGCCGCGCCGCCTACGCGGGCCAGGTGCCCGATGCCCATTGGGACGCCACGCCCATGCCCAAACGCGTGTCGTTCTGGAAAGAGGCCATCGAATACGGCGAGCCGCAAGTCATGGTGGCGGTGGATGGCCGCGAGATCGTGGGCTTTGTGGGCTTTGACCGCTCGCGTGACCCCAAGTCCAAAAACACCACGGGCGAAATTTGGGCCATTTACGCTGCGCCCGAGCGCATTGGCCGGGGCATTGGCCTGGCCCTGTGGGATGCCGCCCGCGAAGGCCTGGAAGACGAGGACTGCTCCGATGTGACCGTCTGGCTGCCGCTGTTGCACGAGCGCACCTTGCGCTTTCACGACCTGGCCGGCTTCAAGCGCGAGATGAACACCGCCCGCACCGTGCCCCTGGGCGGTGTGAAGGTCGAAGAAGTTCGTCTCAAGCGCAAGCTTGGCTGAACGCGCAGTCGACTTTCCAGGCTCCCTATGCACATCATGTTGGCCCCGATGGAGGGGCTGCTCGACCACACCCTGCGCGATGTGCTCACACGCGTAGGCGGGGTGCACGAGTGCGTCTCTGAATTCATTCGCGTGACCAACACCGTTTTGCCGCGCCGCGCTTTCATTCGGGTCGCGCCCGAGTTGCTCAACCGCAGCCGCACGATGGCGGGCGTGCCGGTCAAGGTGCAGCTGCTGGGCTCAGACCCGGCGTGCCTGGCCGACAACGCAGCGGCTCTGGCCGAATTGCAGCCGCATGGCATTGACCTGAACTTTGGTTGTCCGGCCAAAACCGTGAACCAGCACCGGGGCGGAGCGGTGCTGCTGGACGAGCCCGAGCTGGTGGGCCAGATCGTTGCGGCGGTGCGCCGGGCTGTGCCGGCACATATCCCGGTCTCGGCCAAGATGCGCTTGGGCTACAACGATGACCGCCGCGCCGAGGACTGCGCCCAAGCCATCGAGGCGGCCGGGGCCAGCGAGCTGGTGGTGCACGCCCGCACCAAGGCGCACGGTTACCGTCCGCCCGCCTATTGGGACCGCGTTGCCGACTTGCGCCAGCATGTGCGCTTGCCCATCGTGGCCAATGGCGAAATCTGGACGGTGGCCGACGCGCTGCGTTGCCGCGAGGTGACGGGCTGCGACCGCCTGATGATCGGGCGCGGCATGGTCACCGACCCGGGCCTGGCGCTGGCCATTGCGCACCGGCTGGCCACAGGGCAAGGGCGCGCGCCGGGGCAGGGTGTGCCTTGGTCCACCTTGGTGGCATTGGTGCAGGTGTTCTGGCTGGGCGTGAGCGCCCGCGTGGCGGCACGGCACCGGGCCGGGCGGCTCAAGCAGTGGCTCAATTACATGCGCCGGGTCTATCCCGAAGCGCAGCAGGCCTTTGACGAGTTGCGTCTGGTGCACGATGCCGCGCACATCGAGCGCTGGCTGGCGCTGCACACGGCCCCAGCACCAGATGCCGCTATGGCGATTTAGAGCTGCGCGGCGCCCTGGCTGGACAGCCGCAGGCGCGCTTTGTCGGCCCACAGCTGCAGGCTGGCGAACAAATCCTTTTGGCTGAAGGAGCAGCTTTCTTCGCTGAACAAGGCGCTGGCCTCGATGCGGTCGAGCAAGGGTTGCAACACCTCGTCAAAGCGTGCGGGCAGCGCCAAAGAGGCCGCTTGTGTGCGCCACAGGTGAATCATTTCGCTTTGCGGCAGCTCGCCGTTTTGGCTTTGGGCCAAAGCGGTGTTCATGCGATCGAGCGTTTCAAGGGCAGCACTCATGGGCCGTGTCTCCTGCAATCGAAAAGGGTCTGTTTCGAGGCGACAATCATGCCCCATGAAAGCCAAACCTCTCAAACCCATGCGCCTGGAAGACATCTTGTTCAGCCAGGGCTTTGGCACCCGCCGCGTCTGCGCAGGCCTGGTCCAGCAAGGCCATGTGCAATTGCAAGGCCAAACCGTCACCGACGCGGGCGAATTTTTTGATCTGGAGGGTCTGCAATTCACGGTGCAAGGCACCGTGTGGCCCTACCTGGACAAAGCCTACGTGCTGCTGCACAAGCCCGCAGGCACCGAGTGCTCGCAAAAGCCTTCGACCTGGCCGAGCATCTACACCTTGCTGCCCGCGCCTTTGCGCCAGCGCCCGCAAAAAGCAGCGGTGCAGGGTGTCCAAGCCGTGGGCCGACTTGACCAGGACACCACCGGCTTGCTGCTGCTGACCGACGACGGCCAGTTCATCCACAAGATGAGCTCGCCCAAACACCATGTGCCCAAGGTGTATGAGGTGACCACCAAACACCCCATCACGCCCGAGATGGTGGAAAAACTGCTGAGCGGGGTGGTGCTGGACGATGATCCCAAGCCCGTCAAAGCGGCGGCCTGCGAGGCGGTGGGCGAGCTGCACCTGAAACTGACCCTGACCGAGGGCAAATACCACCAGGTCAAGCGCATGGTCGCAGCCGTGGGCAACCGGGTGGAGGGCTTGCACCGCTCGCAAATCGGTGCCCTGGTGCTGGGCGATTTGGCTCCCGGGCAATGGCGCTTTTTGACGCCATCGGATTTGGCGGCGCTCAAGCCCTGAAATGTCGCTTCGCGAAAAGATGGCTGTCGGACCGTAAAGGCCCGACCCACGGGGGCTCGGTTTTCGCAGGTCGGTGTCTTCAGGTCCGACATCTTCGGTGCACCACCACAATTTGAAAAAGTCGCTTCGCGAAAGGGTGAAATGTCTGACCGTAAAGGCCCGACCTACGAGGGATCGGTCTTCGCAGGTCGCCTTCAGGTCCGACGACTTGCCAAACTGGCCATGAAGTCTTGAACCGCATGTTCCACGGCTTGCGGCTGGTCGCGGTGGGGTGAATGGCCGCAGGCGGGCAGGGTGAGCAATCGGGTGTGCGGCACGGCTTGGGCGATGTCCTCGATTTGGGCCAGGGTGCCGTAGGGGTCGTCCACGCCCTGGATGGCCAGCAGCGGGACCTGGATGCTTGGCAAATCGGAACGGATGTCAAAACTGGCAAAAGCCGGACTCAACCACACCTCGTTCCATTGCCAAAAAGCGCAGTCCACATCGGCGTGGTACCCGGTCAGCCGTTCGCGCAATGCGCCTTGCTCAAAAGCTTGGCGGGCCTGTGCAATGGCTTGCAGGGAGAGGGGCTCCACCATGATGTGGGGTGCCATGACGATGCAGCCACTCAGCTCAGAACGGCTGGCGTGCAACAAAGCGATGGTGCCTCCGTCCGAGTGCCCAAGCAACACAGGCCGTTCGATGTCCAAAGCCCGCAACAAATTGGGCAAGACCTCAAAGGCTTCGCGGTGCATGTAGTCGGGCAGCAAGCGCCCATGCCGGCGGCCATCCGTCTGGCCAGAGGGGCCGCGCACATCGGGCACGGGGTCGGATTGGCCGTAGCCCTGGCGCGAATACACCAGGCCCGCGCAACCGAGTTGCGCGCACAGGCGCGTTGGCCAGTCGCGCCACATGCGCACGCTGCCCAGGCCTTCGTGTAAAAAAACCAGGGTCGGGCCATCGGCACCGGCGGGTGGTGCGATGCTCAGGGTTTCAAGCCCGATGCCGCGAATATTTATTTGTTGAAAGCTGTGCGTCTGCATCTGAAATCCTGAAGGTGTGCCGTTTACACTTGAGCGCGATTTAGAAAGCCCCCAAGTGATTCGTTTTAGTGCATTTTCCAGAATTTTCTTCTTGCTTTTTGGGGTGGGGTTGGCCTGCACCGTGCTGGCCAAGCCGCCCGCACCTGTTTTTGTCCTCAATTCGCTCGAGGGCAACGTGAGTGTGATCGATCCGACCACCTGGACCGAGAAAAAACGCATCCCGACGGGCAAAGAGCCGCACCATTTGTATTTGACGCCGGATGAAAAATCGCTGATTGTGGCCAACGCCATGAGCGATTCCCTGACCTTCATCGACCCGCGCACTGCGCAAGTGCAGCGCACCGTGACCGGCATTCTGGACCCTTATCATTTGCGATTTTCGCCGGACATGAAGTGGTTTGTGACGGCCGCCAACCGTTTGAACCATGTGGACATTTACCGTTGGGACGGCCAAAACGCGCATTTGTCCAAACGCATTGCCACCGGTAAAACGCCCAGCCACCTGTGGATCGACAGCCGCAGCCAGACCGTTTGGGCCTCGATGCAGGACAGCAACGAGATCGTCTCGATTGACCTGAACACCCAATCGCTGAGCACGCGCACCCCCGTTGGTGCGGTGCCCGCCGATGTGTACGGCACGCCCGACGACAATTACCTTTTGGTGGGCCTGACCGGCGGCGATGGGGTCGAGGTCTACGACATCAGCGGGCCCAAGCCCAAATTGTTCAAAAAGATTCCCACGGGCAAAGGGGCGCATGCCTTTCGGGCGCTGGGGGACAAGCGCCATGTGTTTGTGAGCAACCGGGTGGCCAACTCCATCAGCCAGATCGACTTCATCGATTGGAAAGTGGTGGCGCAATTGCCCGGCCCTTCTGGCCCTGACTGCATGGACATCACCGCAGACGGCCAGCTGATTTTGGTGGCCTCACGTTGGTCGCGCAAATTGAGCGTGATCGACATCGCCTCGCGCAAATTGGTCAAGCAAGTGCCGGTGGGCAAGTCGCCCCACGGAGTGTGGACATTGGACCATGCGCCGCGCAACTGAGGCCTGCCCCTACCAAAGTGGCCCTTTCGCCGGGCTGGCCCTGTGCGTCTTGGCCATGGGTCCGGCACTTGTTCTGGCCCAAACTTTGACAGAACCCGCCGCCTGCAGCCGACCGGTCTACCTGACTTTTGACACGGGCCACATGGGCACAGCCCCGCTGATTGCCCAAGTGCTGCAACGCCACAAGGTGCCGGTCACTTTTTTTGCGGCCCATGAAAAAACCCAGCAAGGCGATGGCTCCTTGGGTGAGCACTGGGCCGACTGGTGGCGAGCTCGGGGGGCCGAAGGCCATGCCTTTGCCTCGCACACCTGGGACCACGCTCATTGGCGCGCCGACCTGGATGGCCCGGGTGATGTGCGCTTTCGCATCCGCCCGAGTGCGGGCCAGCAGGCCGGTCAAAACTTGCAGTGGAGTGCCCCGCAGTATTGCGACAATCTGCGCCAGGCCGCCAACCGTTTGCAAGCCCTGACCGGGCAAACGCCTTTGCCGTTGTTTCGTGCACCCGGTGGCAAAACCTCGGCCCGGCTGCTGCAAGCGGCCCGGCAATGCGGCTATGCGCATGTGGGTTGGGCGGATGCCGGCTTTTTGGGCGACGAGTTGCCCAGCGAGCGTTACAGCAACGCCCATTTGCTGCACAAAGCCCTGCAAAACATCCGGCCCGGCGACATTCTGATGGCCCACTTGGGCATTTGGTCGCGCCAAGACCCTTGGGCCCCGGCCGTGTTGGAGCCCTTGATCGTGGGCCTGAAGGCCCGCGGCCTGTGCTTTGCCACTTTGCGCGAGCACCCCCAATACCGTGACTGGGTGCGACAACATCCCCTGCAACTGGCGCAGCCCAACCCACCCCACGTGACCCAGCCCGCTCTAAGACCCTGAACCGCCATGGACAGCCTGATCGACGCCTTTTCTTGGATGCAACAAAGCCTGTTCGAGGCCGTGGTGCAGCCTCTGGTCTTTGCCCTGGGCCTGGCCCAATTGTTAGAAAAAGCCTACGAAGGCACAGGTTGGCTGGTGGTGGGTCTGCTGCAGATAGCGGTTTTGCTCATGGTGCTGGGCCCGATGCAGCGGCGCTGGCCGGTCGAGCCGGTGCTAGACACCCGTGCCGTGCGGGTGGACGTGGTCTACACCCTGATCCAGCGCTTGGGGCTATTCAAGCTGGCCATGTTTTTTTCCTTCGAATGGCTGTTTGAACAAGCTTGGGGCAGCTTGCGCGGCCTGGGCGCACCCACTTGGCACCTCGACCAGTTCTGGCCCGGTGTCAGCGATGTGGCTTGGGTCAGCTTTTTGATTTACCTGGTGGTGTTTGATTTTGTGCACTACTGGCTGCACCGGGGTCAGCACCAACTGCCGCGTTGGTGGGCCCTGCACAGCCTGCACCATGCGCAGCGCCAGATGACCATGTGGTCGGACAACCGCAACCACTTGCTCGACGATGTGCTGACCAGTTTGGCCCTGTCGGTGGTGGCGGTGCTGGTCGGGGTGGGGCCGGGGCAGTTTGTGGCCTTGGTGGCGCTGGGCCAGTTGAGCGAAAACTTCCAGCACGGCAACTTGCGCTTCTGGTTTGGCCGCATCGGCGAGCGGCTGTGGGTCAGCCCGCGTTTTCACCGTCGTCACCACAGCATCGGCATTGGCCACGAGACCGAGCGCCAAGGCCAGCGGCACCTGGGCGGCTGCAACTACGGCGTGCTCTTGCCCTGGTGGGACATGCTGTTTGGCACCGCCGATTTCACGCTGCGCTACGACCCGACCGGCATCCGCGACCAGGTCGAAAAAGGCCGAGACTACGGGCAAGGCTTTTGGGCACAGCAGTGGCTGGGCGTGCAGCGTCTGTTCGGACGGGCTTGAAGGGATGGCTTGGGTTAAGCTTTCCCCCATGAAACTCCTGATCGATTCCTTTTGGCGCGCGGCCGTGTATTGCCTGTATCCCCGAGTGATCGGTCTGTCGGTGTTGCCCTTGGTCTTGATCGTGGCCCTGTCGTGGTTGCTGGGGTACTTGTATTGGGACACGGCCGTCACCTTTGTGCGTGGCTGGCTCGATGCCAGCGCCTGGCTGGACACGGTCTGGCGCTGGTTCGAAGGCGTGGGATTGGGCAACCTCAAAACCGTGGTGGCCCCCCTGCTGGTGATTTTTGCTTTCACGCCCTTGGTGGTGGTGGCGTCCTTGCTGGCCGTGTCGTTCATGATGACCCCAGCCCTCACGCGCATGGTGGCCGAGCGGCGTTTTGCCGGCTTGCAGCGCAAGCACGGCGGCAGTTTGTTTTTGAGTCTGGGGTGGACCTTTTTCTCGCTGGTGCTGGCGCTGGGGGCGATGGTGCTGACTTTGCCCATGTGGTTGGTGCCGCCCTTGGCCTTGGTGCTGCCCGCGTTCATCTGGGGCTGGCTGACCTACCGCGTCATGGCGTTTGATGTGCTGGCTGAATTTGCCAGTGCCGACGAGCGCCACACCCTCATGGCACGCCACCGCATGAGCTTTTTGGGCATGGGCGTGGTCACCGGTCTCATGGGCGCTGCGCCCAGCCTGGTGTGGGCCTCGGGGGCCTTGTTTGCCGCGGCCTTTGTGATTTTGGTGCCCGTGGCCATCTGGATTTACACCCTGGTGTTCGCCTTTTCTTCGCTTTGGTTCGCGCATTTCGGCCTGGCCGCCTTGCAGGCCCTGCGGGACGAGCCCCGGCAAGCGTCCCTGGACGAGGTCTTGCCTGCGGCGCCTGCGGTGGCGGGCGTTTCGCCACATGCAGCGGCCCGCCTGGGGCGAGACGAGCCGGACCAGATCGATGGCATCACCGACGTCGTGCCGCGACTCAAGCCCTGATGCCGGACTGTTCTTTTCAACTGACCTCATGAGTTTTTCCATGACCCCCACCTTTGGCCTGATCATCATTGGCGACGAAATCATGTCCGGCAAGCGCCAGGACAAGCACATGCCCAAAGTCATCGAACTGATGAATGAGCGCGGCCTGAGCTTGAGTTGGGCCGAGTACGTGGGCGACTCGCCTGAGCGCATCACAGCCACTTTGCAGCGCGCTTTGGCGTCGCCCAACGTGGTGTTCAGCTGCGGCGGCATTGGCGCGACGCCCGATGACCACACCCGCCAATGTGCGGGCAAAGCCTTGGGTGTGCCGCTGGCCTTGCACCCCGAGGCCAAGCGCTTGATTCAAGAGCGCATGCAAGACACCGCCAAAGAGCAGGGCGTGGTTTATGAGCCAGACCGGCCAGACAATATCCACCGCCTGAACATGGGCACCTTCCCAGCGGGCGCAGACATCATTCTCAACCCGTACAACAAAATTCCCGGCTTCAGTTGCCGTGGCCCAGGTGGCGGTGCAGTGCACTTTGTGCCGGGCTTTCCGGTCATGGCCTGGCCCATGATCGCGTCGGTACTGGACGCCCAGTACAGCGCCTATTTCCGCCAACACGCTTATGTCGAGAAGTCGGTGATCGTTTTGGGCGCCATGGAAGCCACCTTGACCCCGCTCATGGAGACCATCGAAGCTGCGCACCCGGGCGTGAAGGTGTTCAGTCTTCCCAGTGTGGACCACCCGCAATGGGGAAGGCACATAGAACTGGGCGTGAAAGGCGAACCCGCCAACGCGCAAGCGGCCTACCTCAGCTTGCGGGAAGGCCTGAAGGCATTCACGCTCGAATATGGCCCCGAATTGGTGCGATAACCCAGGATGCACCAAAAAAATGAATAATTGCACTAAATTGGTGCAATTCAAGACGATCCAGAGGCTCTCAAGTCCAGTCCATCCCCCTCAGGTTTCAGTCAAAAGCCACGCTATCTTGGGTGATGACCACGACGGACTCTTTTTTTGTGCAGAGCCAAGGCCCATTTCGGGCTGCTCAGGGCACAATCAGGGGTTGTTCGGTGGCGTGGTCAGGGCCTGGTTGGCACAGAAACTGCAAGACCTGTGAGCAAGCTTTTTAACCCCTTTCCATTCAGGAGAATTTGATGGCCAAGACCGTCGCAGACGTGATGAAGATGGTGAAAGAGAACGAAGTCAAGTTTGTTGACTTCCGTTTCACCGATACCCGTGGCAAATGGCAGCACATCACTGCACCCGTGTCGCAGTTTGACGAAAGCAAGTTTGAAGACGGTCAAGCTTTTGACGGCTCTTCGATTGCGGGTTGGAAAGGCATTGAAGCTTCGGACATGTTGTTGATCCCTGATCCCAACAGCGCCATAATTGACCCATTTTTTGAAGAAGTCACCTTGGTCATGATTTGCGACGTGATCGAGCCGACAGACGGCAAAGCCTACGAGCGTGACCCACGTTCGATCGCCAAGCGCGCTGAAACTTACCTCAAGCAATCGGGCCTGGGCGACACCGCCTACTTTGGCCCCGAGCCAGAATTCTTCTTGTTTGACGAAGTTCGTTGGAGCACCGAGCCCAACAACACTTTCTACGCCATCGACGAAGCCGAAGCGCCCTGGAACAGCGGCACCAAGATGGACGGCGGCAACAAAGGCCACCGCAACCGCGTCAAGGGCGGCTATTTCCCAGTGCCACCCGTTGACAGCACACACGACATGCGCAGTGAAATGTCACTGATTTTGGAATCCGTGGGCATCCCGGTCGAAGTGCACCACCACGAAGTGGCGGGCGCGGGTCAGTGCGAAATCGGCACACGTTTTTCGACCCTGGTCGAGCGCGCTGACTGGACATTGCTGCAAAAGTACGTGATCCACAACGTGGCCAACGCCTACGGCAAAACCGCCACCTTCATGCCCAAGCCCTACGCGGGCGACAACGGCTCTGGCATGCACGTGCACCAGTCCATCTGGAAAGACGGCAAGAACCTGTTCGCCGGCAATGGCTACGCTGGTTTGTCTGAGTTCGCTTTGTTCTACATCGGCGGCATCATCAAGCACGCCCGTGCACTGAACGCGATCACCAACCCCGGCACCAACAGCTACAAGCGCCTGGTTCCTCACTACGAAGCCCCGGTTAAATTGGCTTACTCGGCCAAGAACCGCTCGGCCTCGATCCGGATCCCCAACGTCGCCAGCGACAAGGGCCGCCGCGTGGAAGCCCGCTTCCCAGATCCATTGTGCAACCCCTATCTCGGTTTCGCGGCCTTGTTGATGGCGGGCTTGGACGGTATCGAAAACAAGATCCATCCCGGCGAAGCTGCAACCAAGGACCTGTACCACTTGCCGCCAGAAGAAGACAAGTTGGTCCCAACAGTTTGCTCCAGCCTCGACCAGGCTTTGGACTGCCTGAACGCCGACCGCGCCTTTTTGACCAAGGGCGGCGTGTTCACCGACTCTTGGATCGACGCTTACATCGAATTGAAGATGCAAGAAGTCAACCGCAGCCGCGTCGAAGTGTCGCCGGTTGAGTACGACATGTATTACTCGCTCTAAGCATCATGACCACCATTGCACACCCACCTGTGCAATGCTCTGTAAGGACGGCCTCGGCCGTCCTTTTTTTGCTTTGGCTGTGTGCAGGCATGGCCGCACAAGCCCAGCAAGCGGTTTACCGCTGCGGCCAGGAGTACACCAATGCCCCGCGTGAGCCTGGATTGTGCGAACCCTTGGCCCAACAGGCCATCACCGTGATCAACGGCACCCGCCCCGCACCTTCGCCTGCTGCAGCGCCCACTGCCGTGCCTGCCCGCAGCACCAAACCCGGTGCCGCTGAAGCTGCCTCGGCTGACCCGCCCGATACCCCCGCAGTGGCGGCCCGCACCCCGGATGTGCAGCAAAGCGAGCGCGATGCGCAAGCGCGCACCATCTTGACGCAGGAGCTGGACAAGGCCCGTGCACAGCTGGCGCAGTTGCTGCAAAGCTTCAACCAAGGCGAGCCCGAAAAGTGGGCCGCTGAGACCCGTAACCATCAGAAATACCTGGACCGTGTGGCAGAGATGAAGGCGGCCATCGAACGCACCGAACGCGACATCGACAGCCTGCAACGCGAGCTGGTGCGCCGCACTGTGCAGACCAGCCGCCGCACGCCATGAACGCCCCCCACCGTTTCCAGGCCTTTGATTTGCTGGCCACGCCCGTGGCTGTGATGCAGGGCCAAGGCCGTGTGCGCTTTGTCAACGCAGCGCTCGAAGATGCTTTGGGCCTGTCCCGGCGCACGCTGTTCGACACCCACTTGCCTGACTATTTTGTTGATCCGCAGCCCCTGATCATGGCTTTGTCCGGGGCCCAGTCCAACGAGTTTGCCGCGCTGCGCTACGAAGCCCAACTGCGCCGCCTGCACCACGATGAACCTTTGCCCGTGCATGTGATTGTGGCGCTGACCGATCTGCCAGACGAAGTGATTGTGGAGTTGCTGCCGGTGGAGCAGCAAACCCGGCAAGAGCGAGAAGAGCGGCTGCTCGACCAGGCCCAAGCCAACAAGGAGCTGATCCGCAACCTGGCGCATGAGATCAAGAACCCGCTGGGCGGCATTCGCGGTTCGGCGCAGTTGCTGGAAATGGAGCTTGAAGACAAGGAGTTGACCGAGTACACGCAAGTCATCATCCACGAGGCGGACCGGTTGCAGACCCTGGTGGACCGCTTGCTGGCCCCGCACCGCAGGCCGCATGTGGTGGGCGATGTGAACATCCACGAGGTGTGCGAGCGCGTGCGAGCCTTGATCTTGGCCGAGTTCCCCCGGGGACTGAAGGTGGTGCGCGACTACGACATCTCGATCCCCGAGTTTCGCGGCGACCGCGAGCAGCTGATTCAGGCGGTGCTCAACATCGCGCACAACGCAGCGCAGGCTTTGCAAGAGCGCCTTGCACAGGGCGACGCGCAGATCACGCTCAAGACCCGGGTCTTGAGGCAAGTCACGTTTGGCAAGCAGCGTTATCGCCTGGCATTGGAATTGCATGTAATAGACAACGGGCCTGGTGTTCCAGACTCGATCAAGGACCGCATTTTCTTCCCGTTGATTTCGGGGCGCGAAGGCGGCTCAGGCCTGGGGCTCACTTTGGCGCAAACCTTTGTGCAGCAACACCATGGCCTGATCGAGTGTGACAGTGAGCCAGGCCGTACGGACTTCAAGATCCTGATTCCTTTGCCTTGAAGCACACCAGTTTGACCACAGAAAGTGCCACTTTGATGAAGCCGATCTGGATCGTAGACGATGACCAATCCATCCGCTTTGTGCTCGAAAAAGCACTGCTGCGCGAAGGCCTGCCGACGCGCAGTTTCACTAACCCGCGCGAGGTGATGAAGGCGCTGGAGGCCGAGGGCGAGCGTGACGGCCCGCAGGTGCTGGTCAGCGACATCCGCATGCCCGGCGGTTCGGGTCTGGATTTGCTCACGGCCATCAAGCAACGCATGCCCGGTTTGCCGGTCATCATCATGACCGCGTTTTCTGACTTGGACAGCGCAGTCTCTGCCTTTCAAAACGGGGCTTTCGAGTACCTGCCCAAGCCCTTTGACTTGCCCAAAGCGGTGGAGCTGATCCGCCGCGCGGTGGGTGAGAGCCAGCGCGAAGACGTGGCCGAAGAAAAAATGGCCGACGCACCCGAAATGCTGGGCCAGGCCCCGGCCATGCAGGACGTTTTTCGCGGCATCGGCCGCCTAGCGCAAAGCCACGTCACGGTGCTGATCACGGGCGAGTCGGGTTCGGGCAAAGAGCTGGTGGCGCACGCGCTGCACAAACACTCGCCACGTGCCAACCAGCCCTTTGTGGCCATCAACACAGCGGCCATCCCCAAAGACCTGCTCGAGAGCGAACTCTTTGGGCATGAGCGCGGTTCCTTCACGGGCGCCCAAGCCTCGCGCCGGGGCCGCTTTGAGCAGGCCGATGGCGGCACCTTGTTTCTGGACGAAATTGGCGACATGCCTTTTGATCTGCAGACGCGTTTGCTGCGGGTGCTGTCGGATGGTCACTTCTACCGGGTGGGCGGGCACAGCGCCGTCAAGGCCAATGTGCGCGTGATCGCTGCCACCCACCAGGACCTGGAGCTGCGCGTCAAGGAAGGCGGTTTCCGCGAAGACTTGTACCACCGCCTGAACGTGATTCGCCTGCGCCTGCCCGCACTGCGCGAGCGGCGCGAAGACGTGCCTGTGCTGTCGCGTTACTTCTTGCAGCGCAGTGCTCATCAGTTGGGCGTTGAGCCCAAACGCATGGACGATGCTGCGCTGGAGCGTCTGAGTCACTTCCAGTTTCCTGGCAATGTGCGCCAGCTGGAAAACATTTGCCACTGGCTCACGGTGATGGCGCCGACGCAAACAATTGAAGTCAAAGACTTGCCGCCTGAGGTGTTGGGGTCCGCACGCGGGGCTGTGTCTGCTGCATTCACGGCCTTGTCTTCTGGCGGTGGAGAGGGAGGCTTGGCCGAGACCCCACTTGCCCTGTCAGAGCCAGGCCAACTTGTCGGTGATGAACGGTCCTTGCGCGCGCAGAACTTGACGACAACTTTTGACATTCAGGAGGTCAACACAGCGGACATGGGCTGGGAGCCCGGCCTTGAGCAAGAGGCCCTGGTCTTGCTCAAATCAGGCCGCACCGATGTTTGGGACGCGCTCACCCGTCGTTTTGAAACTAGCCTGATTCAGGCGGCTCTTGCGACCACACGGGGCCGACGGATCGAGGCGGCGCAAAAACTGGGCATTGGGCGCAACACCATCACCCGAAAAATCCAGGAATTGGGTCTGGACGAGGCCTAACGCACAAGGGTATCTGGGTTAGGCCAATGGGTCTTGCAGCACCACATCGCCGAGGGGCCGTGCCACGCAGGGCAGCACCCAGCCCTCAGCTTTTTCTTCGGACGTGAGGCCAGGCCAGGCCATTTCGTAATGCACCTGACCCGAGACCAGTTGCCCGATGCAGGTGCGGCAAGTGCCCGATCGGCAGGAGCTGGGCCACTGCAGGCCGCCTTGCTCCAGCGAGTCCAGCAGGCTCTGAGATTTCCAGGCGTCAAAACAGCCGCCGTCGGGGGCGATGCGGGCATTGAAAAAAGGGATTTCTTGGGACATGGTTGGCGAGTGTAGCGGCGTTGGCCTGTAGGGCGCGAGGCTGTTGTAGAGGGTTTGGCCGTGCGTGACAGCTCTGGGTGCAAGGGCGTGCCAAGATGCTGGTCTCAAGAACCGCTTGCCACCCGTGAATCACCCACCGCACCAGCCCCGAACCTCTGCCCAAGCCTGTTGGATGGGACCCGGCATCTTCTTTGCCGTGCTGGCCATGGCCAGCCTGAGCTTCAGCGACGCCACCAGCAAATGGGTCATGCTCAGCGTCACGCCAGTGATGGTACTGTGGTTCCGCTACGCGGTGCAGGCCCTGGGCACCGCGCTGGTGCTGGCCCCGGTGCGTGGTCGCGCCATGTGGCGCACGGACAGCCTGCGTTGGCAGTTGCTGCGCGGATTGCTCATGGTCTCTTGCAGCCTGCTGGCCTTTTACTGCTTGCAGTGCATGCCGGTGGCCGAGTTCACCGCCACCGTCATGCTCACGCCCTTGGTGCTCACGGCGCTGGCCCGCTTTGTCATGAAGGAACAGGTCTCGCCGCTGCGCTGGCTCATGGTGGTGGGCGGTTTGATTGGGGCCCTGCTGGTCATCCGCCCGGGTGGGCAGGTCGACAGTTCGGTGGGCTGGATGGCGCTCACGGTGGTGCTGACTTACGCGGTGTTCCAAGCCGTGACCAGCCACATGACGCGCACCGAAGACCCGGCCGTGATGCAGCTGTACACCGGCTGGGTGGGTTGGGCCGTGAGCACGCTGCTGGTGTTCAACGCTTGGGTCACACCACAAAGCGTGCAGGAATGGGCACTCCTGCTCTTGGTGGGCTTGGCCGCCACCCTGGGCCAGTACCTGCTGATCGTGGCATTTTCCAAAGCCCCGGCCTCGGTGGTGTCGCCTTTTCTCTACACCGGGGTGGGCTTTTCAACGCTGATGGGCTGGTGGTTGTTTGACCACATCCCCGACGCGCTGGCCTTCACGGGCATGGGTCTGGTGGTGCTGTGCGGCGTGGTGTCGGGCCGCATTGCCAAACCCCGTGAGTTGGCGAGGCCCTGACTGCGTAGGTCGGTGCCTTCAGGTCCGACATTTTCGGTGCGCCACCGCCCTTTGATAATGTCGCTTCGCGAAAAGATGGCAGTCGGACCGTAAAGGCCCGACCTACGGTCGAGCACTGGACCTGGGGTGGTGGCCCACTCAGGTGATGAACGGCAATGTGGCCGACCATTGCACCGGGGCTTTGAATGCCAGAGCTTGTTCGGTGAAGGGGTGCACAAAGGCCAATTCTTGTGCGTGCAGCAGCAAGCGGGGGCTCAGCGCTTTAATGTCCAGCGGTGCATACAGCGAGTCGCCCAGCATCGGGTGGCCAATGCTTTGCAGGTGCACGCGCAACTGGTGGGTGCGGCCCGTGACGGGTTCGAGCTCGATCAGGCTGGCGCTGTCGCTGGTTTGTAGAGCACGCCAGCGGCTGCGACTGGCTTTGCCATCGGGGTGGATGATGTGCAGCGGGCGACGTTCCCAGTCGAGCAAAATCGGGCCGTCGATGGTGCGCCAGCCGTCTTCGTCTGGCACCATGGCCGCTTGGGATTGCGAAGGCTGGCCTGCCACCACCGCCGCATAGCGTTTTTTGACCTGGCGGGTTTCAAACAACTTGCTCAGGCGGCGCTGGGCTTCAATGCCCCGGGCCATGAGCAGCAGGCCCGAGGTGTCTTGGTCCAGGCGGTGCACGATCAGGGCTTCGGGGTAGCGGCCCTGCACCCGTTTGGACAGGCAGTCTTGCTTGTCCGGGCCGCGACCGGGCACGGACAACAAACCGCTGGGTTTTTCCAGCACCAGCAGGTGCTCGTCTTCGTGGATCGGGGTCATGCGAAGCGAGCGAGGTGCTCGGCTGAGAAGATCACTTGTCTTTGACTTTACCGCGTGGGGCCACAAAGGTGGCCGGTGCCATGGGGCGGTCAGACGTGAACGTCTTGGGGGGCGCGGTGTCCTTCTTTGGCTTCTTGGCCATTTTGTTGCTGCGTTGTTCGCCTTTGGCCATGGTGTTTCCTTGGGTTGCATCCCGATTTGGGAAGGCTTGATGTTAAAGCACAAAGCCGCAGAATTTGCGGCTTTGTGGGGTATCAGGCCTGCCCGTTTTCAGCGGGCGCGGCCATCATTTGACTTCGGACACAAATTGCGCAGTGGGGCGGCGCACTTTTTTCAGGTGCTCCAACCAGTCGCCAACGGCTGCGCGGTAACCCAGGGGCACGAGGACCACGCTGCGCAGGCCGCGGGCGCTCAGGCCCAAAATTTCGTCCACCGCTTTGGGGTCAAAGCCTTCCATGGGCGTGGCATCGACTTCTTCAAAAGCCGCAGCGATCAGGGACGCGCCCAAGGCAATATAAGCTTGGCGAGCGGCGTGCTCGTAGTTCACCTCGGGTGTGCGGGCCGGGTAGTTCTTGAGCAACATCTGGCGGTAGTTTTCCCAGCCTTCGTTGGTGCCGCCGCGCTCGGCGTTGGTCAGGTCAAACATCATGTTGATGCGCTCGGCGGTGTAGTTGTCCCAAGCAGCAAATACCAGCAGGTGCGAACCGTCTGTGACTTGGGCTTGGCCCCGTGCGGCGGACTTGAGTTGTTCGCGCACTTCGGGGTTGGTCACGAGGATGATTTCCAAGGGCTGCAGACCGCTCGACGTGGGGGCCAGACGTGCCGCTTCGACGATGCGATCGACCTTGTCTTGCGGAACGGCTTTCGCCGGGTCCATTTTTTTGCAGGCATAGCGCCATTCAAGTTTTTTCAGCAATTCAGACATGGGTGTTCATTTGGGGTTAAAAGATGCGCGATTGTGCAGGAAGACGCCGGGCGCCGGCGTCGCATCGGCGCAAGCCAATGCCCCGGACTCAGATTTGCTGCCAAGTGCCTGCGGGCAGGCGATCCAGGTTGTATGGCCCCACCGCGGTGCGGATCAGGCGCAGCGTGGGCAAGCCCACGGCGGCAGTCATGCGGCGCACTTGGCGGTTGCGGCCCTCGCGAATCACCAACTCCAGCCAAGAAGTCGGAATGTTCTTGCGCTCGCGAATCGGCGGGTTGCGCGGCCACAGCTCAGCGGGCGGCTGTACCGCGCTGGCGCGGGCGGGCAGGGTGGGGCCATCGTTCAGCGTCACGCCCCGGATCAGTTGGTTCAATGCGGCCTGAGTCAACACGCCCTCCACCTGCACCAAATAGGTTTTTTCCATCTTGAAGCGCGGGTCGGCAATTCTGGCCTGGAGCTGTCCATCGTCGGTCAGCAGCAGCAAGCCTTCGCTGTCGGCGTCGAGGCGCCCCGCCACATACACGCCGGGCAGGTCGATGTGGTCGATCAGCCCGGTCCAGCGCCCCTCGGGGGTGAACTGGCTGAGCACGCCATAGGGCTTGTTGAAGCGGATCAGCATGGGCAGGCAAGTCTTGTCATCGATTACTGAGCGTATCAGGTCGGTTAGCATCGACCGCATGAGCACCCAATACGAATGCCTGAAAAGCCCCGACCTGTACGCCGAGGCCTTTGGCATCGCTCCGCCCAAAGCCTTGCTGGGCAAAGAAGTCTGGCCGCGACAGCCGGGTTTTTTCATCCGCAAGGCGGTGTTGGCGGCTGAACAGGCCCAAGTGCCGACCTCTGAATCCCATGCCGAGGATCCAGTTGACGACGCCCCCGTTCAAGCCCCCGCCAGCCCGCTGGTGATGGAACTGGCCCAAGGCCAATTCGGTCTGGTGCCCACCTGGGTCAAGTCGGCGTCTGACGCCAAGCTGCGGTCCACCAAGTTGGCCGTGACCCGCTATGAAACCATGAGCACCGCCACGCCCACGCGCGAGACCTGGTTGAATGCGCAGCGCTGCATCATCCCTATGCAAGCGTTTTTAGAAAACGACTGGCGCAGCGGCAAGGGGGTGCCCACACGCATCGCGCGGGTCGATGGCCAGCCCATGGGTGTGGCCGGATTGTGGGAGTGCTGGGTGCAGGGCGAGGAAGAAATCGTCAGCTTCACTCTGCTCACAGTGAACGCCAACAGCCACGCCCTGATGAACCGCTATGGCCAAAACGGTAACGAAAAACGCATGCCCGCCATCCTGAACGAGGGCGCTTACGGTGCCTGGCTCAGCGCCCCCATCGACAAAGCACGCGAGTTCATGCGGGCCTACCCCGCCCATTTGCTGCTGGCCAACCCGGTGCAGAAAAAATAGCGCGGCCTTCAGGCCAAACGGCTGCGATGCCGAGCAATCTGCGCCCGCACTTGCACTGGTGCCGTGCCGCCCAATGTGTTGCGGGCGTTCAGCGAGCCTTGCAGGCTGAGCGGGCCAAACACATCGGCTTCGATGCGGCTGTCGAACTTTTGCAGGGTCGCAAGCGGCAACTCTGACAAATCTACGTCCAGACCTTGGGCGGTTTTGACGGCGTGGGCTACCACTTCGTGGGCATCACGGAAGGGCAATCCTTTTTTCACCAAGTAGTCTGCCAAGTCGGTGGCGGTGGCGTAGCCCTTTTTGACGGCCGCTTCCATGGCTGATGGGTTGACGGTGATGCCGCCTTCTTTCTGGCCGGTGGCGGGGTTGAGTTGGCCGCCGACCATTTCGCTGAAGATGCGCAGGGTGTCCTTGAGCGTGTCCACCGTGTCGAACAGCGGCTCCTTGTCTTCCTGGTTGTCTTTGTTGTAGGCCAGGGGCTGGCCCTTCATCAGGGTGATCAGGCCCATCAGGTGACCGACCACGCGGCCGGTTTTGCCGCGTGCGAGTTCTGGCACATCGGGATTTTTCTTCTGCGGCATGATGCTCGAGCCGGTGGTGAAGCGGTCGGCAATGCGCACAAAACCGAAGTTCTGGCTCATCCACAAAATCAACTCTTCGCTGAAACGGCTGATGTGCACCATGCACAGGCTCGCAGCTGCGGTGAATTCGATGGCAAAGTCGCGGTCGCTCACGCCGTCCAGGCTGTTTTGGCAAACCTGCGGGTTGCCTGCTTCGTCGACCATGCCCAAGGTGCGGGCTACGCGTTCGCGGTCCAGCGGGTAAGTGGTGCCCGCCAAAGCAGCGCTGCCCAGCGGCAGGCGGTTGGTGCGGCGGCGCACGTCGCTCATGCGCTCGGCATCCCGACCGAACATCTCCACGTAGGCCAGCAGGTGGTGCGCAAAGCTCACGGGTTGGGCCACTTGCAAGTGGGTGAAGCCCGGCATGATGACTTCGACGTTCTGCTCAGCCACATCGACCAGCGACTTTTGCAGGTCGGCCAGCAAATCAATGATCAGGTCCATCTCACTGCGTAACCACAGGCGCACGTCGGTGGCGACCTGGTCGTTGCGGCTGCGGCCGGTGTGCAGGCGCTTACCCGCATCGCCCACCAGGGTGGTCAGCCGAGCTTCGATGTTCAGGTGCACGTCTTCCAAGTCGAGCTTCCACTCAAACGCGCCGGATTCGATCTCTTGCGTGATCTGCGCCATGCCGCGCTGGATGTCGGCCAGGTCGCTGGCGCCGATGATGTTTTGCGCGGCCAGCATCTCGGCGTGGGCCAGGCTGCCGGTGATGTCGGCTTGCCACAGGCGTTTGTCAAAGAACACGCTGGCGGTGTAGCGCTTGACCAACTCGCTCATGGGCTCAGAAAAGAGCGCAGACCAGGCTTGGGATTTTTTGTCGAGTTGGTTTGTCATAGGCCGATGATTTTATCGGGCTTCGGGCGGCCCTTTCAATTCCTCAAGCCATCAATGCCAGCGCCTTGGACGTGTTGCGGTTCCGGGCTGTCTGAGCGGTCCACTTAGGCCATGTTTCGGGCTATAATCAAATGGTTTTGCAATTCGCAGAACGCACGCCATCCGCTTTTCCGGCAGTTGGCGCAAGTCATTAATCCGCTGAAATTCTTCAATGAATGCCAGCGAAACAACAAGGAAAAACCATGATTGCATCTTCAATCAAGGCCGAGGTCGTCAAGGCCAATGCCCGTGCTGCCAACGACACTGGGTCCCCAGAAGTCCAGGTGGCTTTGCTCACAGCCCGCATCAACGAGCTGACGCCCCACTTCAAAACACACGCCAAAGACCATCACGGTCGCCGTGGTTTGCTGCGCATGGTCAGCCGTCGCCGCAAATTGCTCGACTACCTCAAGTCCCGTGATGCTGACCGTTACGTTGCGCTGATCGCCAAACTTGGCCTGCGCAAGTAATCGTCACGCCAGATGAAAAGCGCCTGAGTTAGTTCACTAGCTCAGGCGCTTTATTCTTTTTTTCAGTCGGAATTTGCCAGGGCGATCTCGCGCTGTGTCATTCCACAAAGCTTTTCGGTCAAGGTTTTGTGGAATGGCATCGAGTTCAGAGCGTCAACTTCCGGGCCCACAGTGCAGCCTCATGCGCTTTTGTTTTCAGGAGTTCTGAACATGTCTATTTTCAACAAAGTCACCAAAACATTTCAGTGGGGCCAGCACACGGTCAAGATGGAAACCGGCGAAGTCGCCCGCCAAGCCGGCGGCGCTGTGCTGCTCGACATGGAAGGCACCGTCGTGCTCGCCACTGTGGTGGGTTCCAAGATCGCCAAAGCCGGGCAGGATTTTTTCCCGCTCACCGTGGATTACATTGAAAAAACGTATGCCGCAGGCAAGATTCCCGGCAGCTTTTTCAAGCGCGAAGCCAAGCCCAGCGAACACGAGACCCTGACCAGCCGCCTGATCGACCGCCCGATCCGTCCTTTGTTCCCTGAAGGTTTTTACAACGACGTGCATGTGGTCATCCACACCGTGTCCTTGAACCCTGAAGTCGATGCCGACATCGCCGCGATGATCGCGGTGTCTGCCGCCCTGTCCATCTCCGGCATCCCGTTCAACGGCCCCATCGGCGCCGCCCGCGTGGGTTACATCAACGGTGAATACGTGCTCAACCCTGGCCAGACTCAGCGCAAAGACAGCGTCATGGACCTGGTGGTCGCTGGCACCGAAGCCGCTGTGCTGATGGTCGAATCTGAAGCCCAACAACTGTCAGAAGAAATCATGCTGGGTGGTGTGGTGTACGGCCACGAGCAATCGGCCATTGCCATCAACGCCATCCACGAGCTGGTGCGCGAAGCCGGCAAGCCCGTGTGGGATTGGCAAGCGCCTGCCCGTGACCTGGCTTTCGAAGGCAAGTTGGCCACACTCGCAGAAGAAAAACTGCGTGCTGCTTACCAGATTCGTAACAAGCAAGCCCGTACACACGCTTGCCGTGAAGCCTACGCTTCGGTCAAAGTGGCTTTGGCAGAAGAGGGTGTGGCCTTTGACAGCGTCAAGCTGGACGGCCTGATGTTCGAGATCGAAGCGCGCATCGTGCGCAGCCAGATTTTGGCCGGTGAACCCCGCATCGACGGCCGCGACACACGCACGGTGCGCCCCATCGAAATTCGCAACAGCGTGCTGCCCCGCACGCACGGCTCGGCCCTGTTCACACGCGGCGAAACCCAAGCCTTGGTGATCACCACTTTGGGCACTGAGCGCGATGCTCAGCGCATCGACGCTTTGGCTGGCGAGTTCGAAGACCGCTTCATGTTCCACTACAACATGCCTCCCTTTGCCACCGGCGAAGTGGGCCGCATGGGCAGCACCAAGCGCCGCGAAATCGGCCACGGCCGTTTGGCCAAGCGTGCTTTGGCTGCTGTGTTGCCTACCAAAGAAGAGTTCCCCTACACCATGCGAGTGGTGTCCGAGATCACCGAATCGAACGGTTCTTCGTCCATGGCTTCGGTCTGCGGCGGCTGCTTGTCGATGATGGATGCGGGTGTGCCGATGAAAGCCCACGTGGCCGGTATCGCCATGGGCCTGATCAAGGAAGAAAACCGCTTTGCGGTGTTGACCGATATCTTGGGTGACGAAGACCACCTGGGTGACATGGACTTCAAGGTCGCGGGTACCACCAACGGCATCACTGCTTTGCAGATGGACATCAAGATCCAAGGCATCACCAAAGAGATCATGCAAGTCGCTTTGGCCCAAGCCAAAGAAGCCCGCATGCACATTCTGGGCAAGATGCAAGAAGCGATGAGCACGGCCAACACCCAAGTGTCGGATTTCGCGCCCAAGCTCTTCACCATGAAGATCAACCCCGAAAAAATCCGTGACGTGATCGGCAAGGGCGGCGCCACCATCCGTGCCTTGACCGAAGAAACCGGTTGCCAGATCAACATCTCTGAAGACGGCACGATCACCATCGCGGCCACAGACGGCGAAAAGGCCGACATCGCCAAGAAGCGCATCGAGCAGATCACCGCCGAAGTTGAAATCGGCAAGGTCTACGAAGGCCCTGTGACCAAGATACTGGACTTCGGAGCCCTGATCAACTTATTGCCCGGCAAAGACGGTCTGCTGCACATCAGCCAGATCGCCCACGAGCGCGTTGAGAAGGTCACCGACTACCTGAGCGAAGGCCAGATCGTCAAGGTCAAGGTCATGGAAACCGACGAAAAAGGCCGCATCAAGTTGTCGATGAAGGCTTTGTTGGACCGTCCAGCTCAAGGCTGATAAGGGGTTTTGCGTTGAGGGTTGAGAGTTGAGGTTTGGGCGTTAAGCCTTGAGCGAGATGCTCTTCATCCTCAACTTTCAAACAAGCCTCCACGCTGAACGCTGAACGCTGAACGCATAACGCATAACGCATAACGCATAACGCATAACGCATAACGCTGAACCTGCCATGAACGTCATCGAAATTCAAAGCTTCGGGGCCCCTGAGGTGCTGGTGCCTGGCACCCGTCCTGAGCCTGTGGCTGGGGCAGGGGAGTTGCTCATTCGCGTTTCGGCCAGCGGCATCAACCGCCCCGATGTGCTGCAACGCACCGGCAATTACCCCGTGCCACCGGGTGCCTCGGATATTCCGGGTCTGGAGGTTGCAGGCGTGGTGGTTTCGGGTGATGCAGCGGCCATGGCCGAAGCGGGTTTTGCAGTGGGCGACCGTGTCTGCGCTTTGGTAGCGGGTGGTGGTTATGCGCAACTGTGCGTGGCACCGGTGGCCCAGTGTTTGCCAGTCCCCAAGGGCCTGACGGACACCGAAGCGGCTTCGCTGCCCGAAACCTTTTTCACGGTCTGGAGCAATGTTTTTGACCGCGGGCGTTTGCAAGCGGGTGAGACCCTGTTGATTCAGGGCGGCACCAGCGGCATTGGCGTTACCGCCATCCAGATGGCCAAGGCCGCGGGTGCGACGGTGATTGCCACGGCAGGGTCCGACGAAAAATGCCAGGCTTGCCTGGCTTTGGGCGCAGACCATGCCATCAACTACAAAACCACCGATTTCGTCGCCGAGGCCAAGCGCATAACCGGTGGCGTGGGTGTGAATGTGATTTTGGACATGGTTGCGGGCGACTATGTGGCGCGTGAAATTGAGGCCTTGGCCGAAGACGGTCGCTTGGTCATCATCGCCGTGCAAGGCGGTGTCAAGAGCGAGTTCAATGCCGGCATGGTGCTGCGCCGCCGTTTGACGATCACGGGTTCGACATTGCGTCCGCGTCCCGTGTCCTTCAAGGCGGCCATTGCCCAGTCTTTGCGCCTGACGGTGTGGCCCTGGATCGAGTCAGGCCGCATCAAGCCGGTCATCCACAGCGTTTTTGGCGCGGTGGAGGCAGGCGGTGGTTTGCCTTCGGGCGCGGCGCAAGCCCATGCCTTGATGGAAACGAACCAGCATGTGGGCAAGATTGTGGTGACTTGGTGATGGGCATGTCCGGCAAATTGATGGTGGGCAATTGGAAGATGAATGGCAGCCTCGCAGCCAATGCTCCTTTGTTGTCCGACATCTTGAACGGCATGGGCGACGTTAATTGCCGTGCTGCGGTGTGCGTACCTGCACCCTATCTGGCGCAAGCTCAAAATTTATTGGCCGGGTCGGCCTTGGACGTGGGTGCGCAGGATGTGTCGGCCCACGAATCAGGGGCCTACACCGGCGATGTGTCGGCGGCGATGCTGCGTGATTTTGCGGTGCGTTTCGCCATCGTGGGCCACTCGGAGCGGCGTCAATACCATGGTGAGACTGATGCCGTGGTGGCCCACAAAGCCCAGCGGGCCTTGGCTGCAGGCATCACCCCCATCGTGTGCGTGGGAGAGAGTCTGGCCGAGCGCGAGGCGGGGCAGACCGAGGCGGTGGTCAAGCGGCAGTTGGCGGCGGTGATCCACACCAATGGCCACTGCATCAGCGAAATCGTGGTGGCTTATGAGCCCGTTTGGGCCATCGGCACCGGATTGACTGCCACACCCGAGCAAGCGCAAGGGGTGCACGCCGTGTTGCGTGCCCAATTGCAAGCAGCCACGGCGCATGCCGATCGCGTGTCGATTTTGTATGGCGGCAGCATGAATGCGGCCAATGCAGTCGTCTTGCTTGCCCAGCCCGATGTGGATGGCGGCCTGATCGGTGGAGCTTCGCTCAAGGCCTCAGACTTTTTATCCATGTTGAAAGCCGCTTCGCGCTGAGCTTTTCAACCCAGTTTTTAAATATTTTGGAGTACTCAAATGAGCGTGATGTTGACCTTGATTTTGGTGGTGCAGATGCTGTCGGCTCTGGCCATGATTGGACTGATCCTGATCCAGCACGGCAAAGGCGCTGACATGGGGGCGGCTTTTGGCAGCGGTGGTTCGGGGAGCTTGTTTGGCGCGACGGGCAGTGCGAACTTCATGTCGCGCACCACGGCCGTGTTGGCCGCCGTGTTTTTCGTCTGCACTTTGTTGTTGGCTTATTTTGGCAAGCTCGCACCCACCGCTTCGGGCAGTGTGCTCGAAGGCGCGGCAGTGACGGCGCCAGTGGACAGCAGCCCCGCGGCGCAGATTCCTGGCAACGCACCGACGGCCAAACCCGACAACAGCGTCCCCCCTGCACCGGTGAAATAAATGGCTCAGCAGTCAGCTGGCATTCAGCTTTGCTGCTGTGCACAATTTTCCGGGTTTGAGTCGGGGAATAGCCTTTTTTCCGGAGTAGAATCAGAGTCTTTACAGCAAGCGATACGCACTCAAGGTGCACCTCATGCAAGCTGTTCATGAGCATCCAGCCGTCGTGGTGAAATTGGTAGACACGCTATCTTGAGGGGGTAGTGGCGAAAGCTGTGCGAGTTCGAGTCTCGCCGACGGCACCAGACAAACGCAAGCGCTCGGGCTGAAGGCTTGGGCCTTTCATTCGGTCATTAACCGGCAGTCACCCAATGAACCTCGAACAGTACCTCCCCATTCTCTTGTTCATTTTGGTCGGTGTTGCTGTCGGCATCATTCCCCAGGTTTTAGGCTATATCCTTGGCCCCAACCGGCCTGACGCGGAAAAAAATTCCCCCTATGAATGCGGCTTCGAAGCCTTCGAAGACGCTCGCATGAAGTTCGATGTGCGCTACTACCTGGTGGCCATTTTGTTCATCTTGTTCGATCTTGAAATCGCCTTCCTGTTCCCCTGGGCCGTGGCCCTCAAGGAGGTGGGCATGGCCGGCTTTGTGGCCGTGATCATTTTTCTGGCCATTCTGGTCGTCGGCTTTGTCTACGAGTGGAAAAAAGGCGCTCTGGACTGGGAATGACCCTTTTACGCACCACAGCAAACAGCCTGTTTGAGGAATCCAAATGATTGAAGGCGTGATGAAAGAAGGCTTCATCACCACGAGTTACGACTCGGTGGTGAATTGGGCCAAAACCGGCTCGCTCTGGCCCATGACCTTTGGTCTGGCTTGCTGCGCAGTCGAGATGATGCACTCGGCCGCTGCCCGTTATGACTTGGGGCGCTTCGGTGCCGAAGTTTTCCGTGCCAGCCCCCGTCAGGCCGATTTGATGATCGTGGCGGGCACCTTGTGCAACAAAATGGCCCCGGCGCTGCGCAAGGTTTATGACCAGATGTCCGAGCCGCGCTGGGTGATCTCCATGGGTTCTTGCGCCAATGGCGGTGGTTATTACCACTACAGCTATTCGGTGGTGCGCGGTTGCGACCGCATTGTGCCGGTGGATGTTTACGTGCCGGGCTGCCCGCCCACGGCCGAAGCGCTGATCTACGGCATCATTCAGTTGCAGCAAAAAATCCGCCGCACGCACACCATTGCGCGTGCTTGAAGGGAATGACGATGACCGATTTCGCCATTCGCCCCGAAGACTTGCAAGACACCCTGGCTTTGGCCCTGGGTGATCGGGTGCAGAAAATCACCTTGAGCCTGGGTGAGGTGACCTTGCAGGTGAGCGCGGCCCATTACCTGGGTGTGATGCAAACCCTGTGTGATGCGCCGGGCTGTCAATTTGAGCAACTCGTTGATTTGGCGGGCCTGGATTACTCTGCCTACCGCGAAGTGGGCACCGATGGCCCGCGTTTTGGTGTCACGGTGCATTTGCTGTCCGTGAGCTTGAACCAGCGCGTGCGCGTCAAAGTGATGTGCCCCGATGACGACCTGCCTTTGGTGGACTCGGTCAACGAGATCTGGAACTCGGCCAACTGGTACGAGCGCGAAGCGTTCGACCTCTACGGCATCGTGTTCGAAGGCCACAACGACCTGCGCCGCATCTTGACCGACTATGGCTTCATTGGTCATCCGTTTCGCAAAGACTTCCCGCTGTCGGGTCACGTGGAGATGCGCTACGACGCCGAGCGCAAGCGCGTGATTTATGAACCCGTGAGCATTGAGCCACGCGAAATCACGCCGCGTATCATCCGCGAAGACAACTATGGAGGCCTGAACTGACATGGCCGAAATCAAGAATTACACGCTGAACTTTGGCCCCCAGCACCCGGCAGCGCACGGCGTGCTCCGCTTGGTGCTCGAGTTGGATGGCGAGGTCGTGCAACGTGCCGATCCGCACATCGGTCTGCTGCACCGCGCTACCGAGAAATTGGCGGAGAGCAAAACCTACATTCAATCGCTGCCCTACATGGACCGCTTGGATTACGTGTCGATGATGTGCAACGAGCACGCGTATTGCCTGGCCATCGAGAAGATGCTGGGCCTCGAAGTGCCCATGCGCGCGCAATACATCCGCGTGATGTTCTCGGAAATCACCCGCGTGCTGAACCATTTGATGTGGCTCGGCTCGCACGGCAACGACTGCGGCAGCTCGACCATCTTGATCTACACTTTTCGTGAACGTGAAGACCTGTTCGACATGTATGAGGCCGTGTCCGGTGCCCGCATGCACGCGGCGTACTTCCGCCCCGGTGGCGTGTACCGCGACCTGCCAGACAGCATGCCGCAGTACAAGGTCAACAAAATCAAGAACGCCAAGGCCATCGAGCAGCTCAACAAGAACCGCAATGGCTCCTTGCTGGATTTCATCGACGACTTCACCCAGCGTTTTCCCAAGTGTGTGGACGAATACGAAACCCTGCTGACCGACAACCGCATCTGGAAGCAGCGCACCGTGGGCATCGGCGTGGTGGCACCCGAGCGCGCCCTCAACTTGGGCATGACCGGTCCCATGCTGCGTGGCTCCGGCTTCGCCTGGGACTTGCGCAAAAAGCAGCCTTACGACGCTTACGACCAGGTCGAGTTCGACGTGCCTGTGGGCAAGACGGGTGACAGCTACGACCGGTACCTGGTGCGGGTGCAGGAGATGCGCGAATCGAACCGCATCATCCAGCAGTGCGTGAAGTGGCTGCGTGCCAACCCCGGCCCCGTCATCACCGACAACCACAAGGTGGCACCGCCTGCACGTGAAGGCATGAAGTCCAACATGGAAGACTTGATCCACCACTTCAAGCTCTTCACTGAAGGCTTCCATGTGCCCGAAGGTGAGGCCTACGCTGCTGTCGAGCACCCCAAAGGTGAGTTCGGCATTTACATGGTGAGCGATGGGGCCAACAAGCCTTACCGTCTCAAAATTCGTGCCCCGGGCTTTGCCCATTTGGCCGCCCTCGATGAAATGGCCCGTGGCCACATGCTGGCCGACGCGGTCGCGATCATCGGGACCATGGACATTGTTTTTGGAGAGATTGACCGATGATCTCTGAGTCAACCAAAGCGCGCTTTGCGCGTGAAGTCGCCAAGTTCCCTGCAGATCAAAAGCAGTCGGCCGTCATGGCCTGCCTGGCTATCGTGCAGCAAGAACAAGGCTGGGTCAGCCCCGACAGTGAGCAAGTCGTGGCCGAGGTGTTGGGCATGCCTGTGATGGCCGTGCACGAAGTCACCACCTTCTACAACATGTACAACCAAAAGCCGGTGGGCAAGTTCAAACTCAACGTTTGCACCAACCTGCCTTGTCAGTTGCGTGGTGGCCAAAAGGCTTTGGAACATCTCGAACACAAATTGGGCGTGCGTGTCGGTGAAACCACTGCCGATGGCTTCTTCACTTTGCAGCCCAGCGAATGCCAGGGCGCTTGCGCCGATGCGCCGGTTCTGCTGGTGAACGACCGCCACATGTGCAGTTTCATGAGCCACGATAAGCTCGACCAATTGGTTGATAGTTTGAAGAAAGCCGAGGCGGCCTGATGAACGTCGAACAAATTCTCAGCCAATTCCAGGCCAACGGCGTGGAATCGTGCTTCCATGATCGCCACATCAACCCGCAAATTTATGCCGGTCTGAACGGCACCAACTGGGGCATCCAAGACTACGAATCGCGTGGCGGCTACGCGGCCCTGCGCAAGATTTTAGGCAAAGACGGTGCTGAGCCCAATGCCGAGACCGGCGTTGCTGGCATGACGCAAGACCAAGTGATCGCCACTGTCAAAGAATCGGGCCTGCGCGGTCGCGGCGGTGCGGGTTTCCCCACGGGGCTCAAGTGGAGCTTCATGCCCCGCCAGTTCCCCGGTCAAAAGTACCTGGTGTGCAACTCGGACGAAGGCGAGCCGGGCACCTGCAAAGACCGCGACATCATGGAGTACAACCCCCACACCGTGATCGAGGGCATGATCATCGCGGCTTATGCCATGGGCATCAGCGTGGGTTACAACTACATCCACGGCGAAATTTTCCACACCTACGAGCGCTTTGAAGCGGCCCTCGAAGAAGCCCGCGCCGCAGGCTATTTGGGCAACCACATCATGGGCAGCACGTTCAGCTTTCAGTTGCACGCCTCGCACGGGTTTGGCGCTTACATCTGCGGCGAAGAAACCGCTTTGCTTGAATCACTCGAGGGCAAAAAAGGCCAGCCCCGCTTCAAGCCACCGTTCCCCGCCAGCTTTGGCCTGTACGGCAAGCCCACCACCATCAACAACACCGAAACCTTCGCAGCAGTGCCCTGGATCATCCGCAACGGAGGGCAGGCGTATCTGGAATGCGGAAAGCCCAACAACGGCGGCACCAAGATCTTCTCGGTCAGCGGTGACGTGGAGCGCCCCGGCAACTACGAAGTGCCCATGGGCACGCCCTTTGCCAAGCTGCTCGAACTGGCCGGTGGCATGCGCGGTGGTCGCCAACTCAAAGCGGTGATCCCAGGCGGCTCGTCTTCGCCCGTCGTGCCTGCCGAGTTGATGATGAAGCTCACCATGGACTACGACAGCATCGCCAAAGAAGGCGGCTCCATGCTGGGTTCGGGCGCGGTGATTGTGATGGACGAGACCCGTTGCATGGTTAAGGCCCTGGCGCGTTTGTCTTACTTTTATTCACACGAGTCCTGTGGCCAATGCACCCCTTGCCGTGAAGGCACAGGCTGGCTCTGGCGCATGGTGGACCGCATTGAACACGGCCAAGGCCGTGCCAGCGACATCGACATGCTGGACAGTGTGGCCGGCAACATCATGGGTCGCACGATTTGCGCCTTGGGTGATGCAGCGGCCATGCCGGTGCGCGGCATGCTCAAGCATTTCCGTCACGAATTTGTACACCTCATCGAGCACAAGACCTCCATGGTCAGCGCCGATGCAACAGCGGTGAAGACCCATGGTTGAAATAGAACTCGACGGTCAGAAAGTGGAAGTTGCCGAAGGCAGCATGGTCATGCATGCGGCTGAAAAAGCCGGCACCTACATTCCGCATTTCTGCTACCACAAGAAACTCTCCATTGCTGCCAACTGCCGGATGTGCCTGGTCGAGGTCGAAAAGGCTCCCAAACCCATGCCCGCCTGCGCCACGCCCGTGACGCAAGGCATGATCGTGCGCACCAAGAGCGACAAAGCCATTGCGGCCCAAAAGTCGGTCATGGAGTTTTTGCTGATCAACCACCCGCTCGATTGCCCCATCTGCGACCAAGGCGGTGAGTGCCAGTTGCAAGACTTGGCGGTGGGTTACGGTGGCAGCACCTCGCGTTACGAAGAAGAAAAGCGTGTGGTCTTTCACAAAGAGGTCGGCCCCCTGATCTCGATGGAAGAGATGAGCCGCTGCATCCACTGCACTCGCTGCGTGCGCTTCGGCCAAGAAGTGGCCGGTGCCATGGAGCTGGGCATGTCGCACCGGGGTGAGCATGCCGAGATTGAAACCTTTTTGGGCCAGACGATTGACTCCGAGTTGTCGGGCAACATGATCGACATCTGCCCCGTGGGCGCTTTGACCAGCAAGCCTTTCCGCTACCATGCCCGCACCTGGGAGCTGTCGCGCCGCAAGTCGGTGGCAGCACACGACTCCTCGGGCGCCAACCTGATCGTGCAGGTCAAGAACAACCAGGTCATGCGCGTCGTGCCGCTGGAAAACGAAGACCTCAACGAGTGCTGGATCGCCGACCGTGAGCGTTTCTCTTATGAAGCCCTGAACGGCACCGACCGCCTGACCCATCCCATGCTCAAGCAGGGCGGTGAGTGGAAAACCGTTGACTGGCAAACCGCCCTCGAATATGTGGCCAATGGCCTGCGCAGCATCCAGCGCGACCACGGGGCCAACAGCATTGGCGCACTGGTCAGCCCGCACAGCACCGTAGAAGAGTTGTACCTGGCCGGTGCCTTGATGCGCGGCCTGGGATCGGACAACATCGACCACCGCCTGCGCCAAGCCGAATTTGGCGCGGCTGAAGGTGTGCGCACCTTGGGCACATCCATTGCCTCGCTGAGCACATTGCAACGCGTGCTGGTGGTGGGTTCCAACCTGCGCAAAGACCATCCGCTGTTTGCCTTGCGTGTGCGCCACGCCGTGCGCCATGGCGCTGCCGTGAACCTGATCACCGACAAAGGCGCTTTCAGTCATGCCGACGCCTGGGCCATGCCTGTGGCCAACGCGGTGGTGACCGATGCGTTTGACTGGGCGCAAACCTTGGCCGATGTGGCGACCGCTGTTGCAGCTGTGAAAGGCGTGACAGCCCCTTGTGCGGGCACGGCTTCTGCACAAGCCCAAGCCATCGCCAATTCTCTGATGGGTGGCGAACGCAAGGCGGTGCTGCTGGGCAATGCCGCAGCGCACCATGCCAACGCTTCGACCTTGCTGGCCCTGGCCAACTGGATTGCCGAGCAAACGGGTGCGACTGTCGGTTACCTGACCGAAGCGGCCAACACCGTGGGTGCGCAATGGGTGGCTGCTCAACCTCAAACCGGCGGCAAACATGCGGGCCAGATGCTGGCCGGTGGCCTGAAAGCCGCGATCTTGCTGAACACCGAGCCCGAGTTTGACAGCGCCGCAGGTGGCGCCGCTGCCCAAGCCTTGGCACAAACTGAGATGGTGGTGACCCTCAGCCCGTTCAAGGCCAACATGGCCTTCAGCGATGTGCTGCTGCCGATGGCCCCGTTCACCGAAACATCGGGCTCTTTTGTCAACGCCGAAGGCCGTCTGCAAAGCTTCCACGCCGTGGTCAAGCCTTTGGCCGATACCCGCCCGGCCTGGAAAGTGCTGCGCGTGCTGGCCAACTTGCTCGACATTCCCGGTGTGGCTTTTGAAACCTCTCAAGACGTATTGGCCCGCGCCACGGCTCAGCCGCTGACGGCATCAAACGCCACACGGGCCGCCATCAACCTGACGGGGACCCCCACGCCCGCTCCTGCGGTTGCTTCCATTTACCAGCTGGATGGCACCGTGCGCCGTGCGCCGTCTTTGCAATTGACCGCAGACGCCCGTCAGGAGGTGACCCCATGATTGACGCGCTGTACAACGGCGGCCTGAATTTGGTGGCTGCCAGCTGGTGGGCCACGATGGCGTGGCCTGTTTTGTGGATTTTGCTCAAGATCGTTGCCATCCTCGCGCCGCTGATGGGTGCCGTAGCCTACCTGACGCTGTGGGAGCGCAAGCTCTTGGGCTTCATGCAAGTGCGTCATGGCCCCAACCGCGTGGGGCCGTTTGGTTTGCTGCAGCCGATTGCAGACGCCCTGAAGTTGCTGACCAAAGAACTGATCAACCCCACAGCGGCCAGCCCCGGCTTGTTCCGCTTGGGCCCGATCATGGCCATCATGCCGGCGCTGGCTGCCTGGGTCGCTATTCCGTTTGGCCCCGAGCAGGCGCTGACCAACATCAATGCCGGCTTGCTGCTGGTCATGGCCATCACCTCGATCGAGGTTTATGGCGTGATCATCGCGGGATGGGCATCAAATTCCAAATACGCCTTTTTGGGTGCGCTGCGCGCATCGGCCCAGATGGTGAGCTACGAAATCGCCATGGGCTTTTGCTTCCTGGTGGTCTTGATGGTCTCGGGCAGCATGAACCTGACCGAGATCGTGCTGGCGCAAGGCAAGGGCGCTGCCGCAGACATGGGCCTGAGCTTCCTTTCCTGGAACTGGTTGCCTTTGTTGCCGATTTTTATCGTCTACTTGATCTCTGGCGTGGCCGAAACCAACCGCCACCCGTTTGACGTGGTCGAAGGCGAAGCCGAGATCGTGGCCGGTCACATGGTCGAGTATTCGGGCATGGGCTTTGCGATCTTCTTCTTGGCCGAATACGCCAGCATGTGGCTCGTGTCCATTCTGGCCGTCATCATGTTCCTGGGCGGCTGGTTGTCGCCCATCGACAGCGCCTTGTTCAACTGGATACCCGGCTGGATCTGGCTGGGTCTGAAGACCTTCTTAGTCGTTTCCATGTTCATCTGGATCCGTGCCACGTTCCCGCGCTTCCGTTATGACCAGATCATGCGTCTGGGCTGGAAGATTTTCATCCCCGTCACTTTGGTGTGGCTGCTGGTCGTCGGCGTGTGGTTGCACTCGCCCTGGAACATCTGGCTCTGATCGGTGAATGACCATGACCACAATGACTGCTTCCTCTTTCTCGATCAAGGACTTCCTCAAGAGCTTCATGCTCGTGGAGTTGCTCAAGGGCATGGCTCTGACGGGACGCTACGCTTTCGCCCGCAAGGTGACAGTGCAGTTCCCAGAAGAAAAAACGCCGCTGTCGCCGCGTTTTCGTGGCCTGCATGCCCTGCGCCGTTATGACAACGGTGAAGAGCGCTGCATCGCCTGCAAGCTCTGCGAGGCGGTGTGCCCAGCCATGGCCATCACCATTGAAGCTGGCCAGCGAGAGGACGGTTCGCGCCGCACCACACGCTACGACATCGACTTGACCAAGTGCATTTTCTGCGGCTTTTGTGAAGAAAGCTGCCCGGTGGACTCGATCGTCGAAACGCATATTTTCGAATACCACGGCGAAAAACGCGGTGACCTGTACTTCACCAAGGACATGTTGCTGGCCGTGGGCGACCGTTACGAAAAAGAGATCGCTGCCGCCCGCGCCGCCGATGCTCCTTACCGTTGAACGCCGCCCAGTCCTGAACACTTAAAAAGACAGACTTATGGACGTCAAGACCGGTTTCTTCTACCTCTTCTCGGTGGTGCTGCTGTTTGCGGCCTTCCGGGTGGTGACCGCACGCAACCCCGTGCACGCGGTGCTCTACCTCATGCTGGCTTTCTCGCAAGCCTCGGCCGTGTGGTTCCTTCTCAATGCAGAGTTTTTGGCCATTTTGCTGGTGCTGGTGTACCTGGGTGCGGTGATGGTGCTTTTCCTGTTCGTGGTGATGATGCTGGACATCGGCATCGACACTGTGCGCAAAGGTTTTTGGAAAAACTTTCCTTTGGCGGCCACTTTGGGGGCCGTCGTCGCCCTGGAAATGGCCGCAGTGTTGTTGTCCGGTTTTCGCGTGTCCGAAGCGCCGGTCATGGGCAACGGCGCCGTGCCGGTGGACAATGCCAAGGCATTGGGCATCTTGCTTTATACCGAATACCTGATGCCGATCCAGATCGCGGCGGCCATTTTGCTGGTGGCCATGATCGCGGCCATTGCCCTGACTTTGCGTGAGCGCAAGGACAGCAAGGCGATTGACCCGTCCATTCAAGTCAAGGTGCGTGCTGCCGACCGCATGCAGGTGGTCAAAATGGCCCCGACTCAAGCGGCGCCTGCGCCGGTTGCTCAAACTGACGCAGCACCTGTGGAGGTGAAAAAATGATGACACTGACCCTTGGACACTTCTTGTCGCTCGGCGCCATGCTGTTTGCATTGTCCGTGATCGGCATTTTCCTCAACCGCAAGAACCTGATCGTTTTGCTCATGGCCATCGAGCTGATGCTGCTGGCCGTGAACATGAACTTTGTGGCGTTTTCACACTACCTGGGTGACATGCACGGCCAAGTGTTCGTTTTCTTCATCCTGACGGTGGCTGCGGCCGAATCGGCCATTGGCTTGGCCATTTTGGTGCTGTTGTTCCGCAACCAGCACAACATCAACGTGGACGAACTCAATTCGCTCAAGGGTTAACAAGAATATGAGTCAGACCCTCAACGCCAGCACACTGCTGGCCATCCCCTTGGCCCCGCTGGTGGGCGCTTTGTTGGCCGGCATTTGGGGCACCCAATTCGGCGGCAACTGGATTGGCCGTCGCCTGTCGCACAGCTTCACCATTTTGGGCGTACTCTTGGCGTTCATCCTGTCGGCCATGACGCTGAGCAGCGTCCTGGCTGGGGCCACTTTCAACGAAAGCATCTACACCTGGATGGTGGTGGGTGGCCTGAAGATGGAAGTCGGCTTCATGGTCGACAGCCTCACGGCGATGATGATGTGCGTCGTCACCTTCGTGTCCCTCATGGTGCACATCTACACCATCGGCTACATGGACGAGGACGAAGGCTACAACCGCTTTTTTGCCTACATCTCGCTGTTCACTTTTTCCATGCTGATGCTGGTGATGAGCAACAACTTGCTGCAGCTGTTTTTCGGCTGGGAAGCGGTGGGCTTGGTGTCTTATTTGCTGATCGGCTTTTGGTACAACAAACCGACCGCCATCTTCGCCAACATGAAGGCATTTTTGGTCAACCGGGTCGGTGACTTTGGCTTCATCCTCGGCATCGGCCTGATTGTGGCCTACACCGGCACACTCAACTACACCGAGCTGTTTGCCAAGGCGCAAGAACTGGCCGCCATCGATTTCCCTTGGTACATCTTCGGCATGGACGCCATGCTGATCACAGTGATCTGCATCTGCCTGTTCATCGGCGCCATGGGCAAGTCGGCCCAGTTCCCGCTGCACGTGTGGCTGCCTGATTCGATGGAAGGCCCCACGCCCATCTCTGCGCTGATCCACGCGGCCACCATGGTGACGGCGGGCATCTTCATGGTGGCGCGCATGTCGCCGCTGTTCGAGTTGTCCGATTCGGCTTTGAACTTCATGATGGTCGTCGGCTCGATCACGGCGCTGTTCATGGGCTTTTTGGGCATCATCCAAAACGACATCAAACGCGTGGTGGCTTATTCCACCTTGTCACAGCTCGGTTACATGACGGTGGCGCTGGGCGCATCGGCTTACTCGGTGGCCGTGTTCCACCTGATGACGCATGCGTTCTTCAAAGCGCTGCTGTTTTTGGGTGCTGGTTCCGTCATCATGGGCATGCACCACAACCAGGACATCCGCTACATGGGCGGTCTGCGCAAGTACATGCCCATCACCTGGATCACGTCTTTGCTGGGTTCGCTGGCCCTGATCGGCACGCCTCTGTTCTCGGGTTTTTACTCCAAGGACAGCATCATCGAAGCCGTGCACCTGAGCACATTGCCCGCCGCTGGCTTTGCCAACTTTGCGGTGCTGGCGGGGGTGTTTGTCACGGCTTTCTATTCGTTCCGCATGTACTTTCTGGTCTTCCATGGCCCTGAGCGCTACGACCAGAACCCGGATGCGCACCACGATGACCACCACGTGCACAACGATCACGCAGGCGATCACGGCCACGACAAACCGCACGAGTCGCCTTGGGTGGTGACGGTGCCACTCATCTTGTTGGCGATTCCTTCGGTGGTGATTGGCTACATGACGATCGGCCCCATGCTGTACGGCGACTTCTTCAAGGACGTCATCTTCATCGACGCCGTCAAACACCCTGCCATGCAGCAGTTGGGGCAGTTGTTCCACGGTCCGGTGGCCATGGCGGTTCACGGCCTCAGCATGGCGCCGTTCTGGCTGGCTTTGGCCGGTGTGGTGACCGCTTGGTACATGTACTTGGTCAACCCCAAAGTGCCGGCCTTCTTTGCCCGCGCTCTGCGTCCGCTGATCGTGGTCCTCGAGAACAAGTACTACATGGACTGGATCAACGAAAACATCCTGGCCAAAGGTGCACGTGGTTTGGGCATGGGTCTGTGGAAGTTGGGCGACCGCGCCATCATCGACGGCTTCTTCGTCAACGGTTCCTGGAAAGTCGTGGGTTGGGTGTCTGGCGTGGTGCGCTGGTTCCAGTCGGGTTTCCTGTACCACTACGCACTGGTCATGATTTTGGGTGTGTTCGCGCTGATGACGTATTTCGTCTGGCTCGCTTAACGGTTTTGAGGACAATATAAAAATGGGATTGTTAAGCCTTGCCATCTGGATGCCGATCGCTTTCGGCGTCGTCTTGCTGGCCTGCGGTCGCGACAGCCAAGCGGGCGCTGTGCGCTGGTTGGCGCTTGTCGGCGCGATCGCCAGTTTGCTGGTCACACTGCCTTTGATTTCGGGCTTTCAGCTCGGCACATCCGAGATGCAGTTCGTCGAAAAACTCTCTTGGATTGAGCGCTTCAATGTGCACTACCACCTGGGCGTGGATGGCATCTCGCTGTGGTTGATTCCACTGACGGCCTTCATCAACGTGGTGGTGGTCATTGCGGGCTGGGAAGTCATCACCCGCAAGGTCAGCCAGTACATGGCGGCTTTCTTGATTTTGTCGGGCCTGATGATCGGTGTGTTCTGTGCCCTCGACGGCATCCTGTTCTACGTCTTTTTTGAGGCGACCTTGATCCCGATGTACCTGATCATCGGCATCTGGGGCGGCCCGAACAAGATTTACGCGGCGTTCAAATTTTTCCTTTACACGTTGCTCGGTTCACTCCTGATGCTGATCGCCTTGATCTATCTGTACGTCACATCCGGCGGCAGCTTCGACATCCTGACCTGGCACCAGCTGCCCTTGTCGGGCACCGTGCAGACCTTGCTGTTCTTTGCCTTTTTTGCGGCGTTTGCCGTCAAGGTGCCGATGTGGCCGGTGCACACCTGGCTGCCCGATGTGCACGTGGAAGCGCCTACCGGCGGCTCCGCTGTGCTGGCGGCCATCATGCTCAAGCTGGGCGCTTATGGGTTCTTGCGCTTTTCCATGCCGATTGCACCCGATGCGGCCCGTGAGTGGGGCATGTTGATCATCGTGCTGTCGCTGGTGGCTGTGGTCTATGTGGGCCTGGTGGCCATGGTCCAGCAGGACATGAAAAAGCTGGTGGCGTATTCGTCGGTGGCACACATGGGCTTTGTCACTTTAGGCTTTTTCATCTTCAACCCGCTCGGCGTGTCTGGCGGCATTGTGCAGATGATTGCGCACGGCTTTGTGTCGGCCGCCATGTTCCTGTGCATCGGCGTCTTGTACGACCGGGTGCACTCGCGTGAAATCGCCAGCTATGGCGGCGTGGTCAACACCATGCCCAAGTTCGCCGCCTTTGCCTTGCTTTTTGCCATGGCCAATGCGGGCTTGCCGGGTACTGCGGGTTTTGTGGGCGAGTGGATGGTCATTTTGGGCGCCGTGAAGTTCAACTTCTGGATCGGCCTGCTGGCCGCTTCGGCCCTGATTTTTGGCGCGGCTTACACCTTGTGGATGTTCAAGCGGGTGTACCTGGGCCCTGTGACCAATGACGACGTCAAGGGCCTGGTTGACATCAACGCGCGTGAATTCCTGATGCTCAGTTTGCTGGCCGTGGCCGTGCTCTACATGGGCATTTACCCCAAACCGTTCACCGATGTGATGGATGCTTCGGTGATGGACTTGCTCAAGCACGTGGCCTTGTCCAAGCTGCCTTGAGCGGCCAGGACCTGAACGTTTCGCCTGAATAGAACAATTGAGAGAACACAGATGATGGACAACTCCAGCTGGATGACGATGTATCCGGAGATCGTGTTGCTGGTCATGGCCTGCGTCGTGACGCTGGCCGACCTCTTCGTGAAAAGCCCCAAGCGCACCGGCACTTATGTGCTGACGCTGGCGTCTCTGGGTGGCGTGGCCTTGTTGCACGCCTTGTACGCCGATGCCGGGCAGACGCTGTACGGCTTTGGCCGCATGGTGGTCAGCGACCCGATGGGCCACTGGCTCAAGTGCTTTGCCACCATCGCGGTGATGGTGACCTTGGTGTACTCGCGCCCCTACGCTGCCGACCGCGAGATGCTGCGCGGCGGGGAGATTTTCAGCCTGAGCCTGTTCGCCTTGCTCGGCATGAGCATGATGATCTCGGGCCAGAACTTCATCGTGATCTATTTGGGTCTGGAACTGCTGACCCTGTCGAGCTATGCGCTCGTGGCCCTGCGCCGCGACCACGCGCAAGCGAGTGAAGCGGCCATGAAGTACTTCGTGCTGGGGGCCATGGCCTCGGGCTTCTTGCTCTACGGCATGTCCATGATGTATGGCGCCACCGGTAGCCTGGAGCTGTCTGCGGTGCTCAAAGCCATTGCTTCGGGTCAGGTGAACCACCAAGTGCTGGTGTTTGGCCTGGTCTTCATTGTGGCGGGTCTGGCTTTCAAGATTGGCGCTGTGCCTTTCCACATGTGGATTCCCGATGTGTACCAAGGTGCCCCCACCGCTGCGACCTTGATGATCGGTGGCGCGCCCAAGCTGGCCGCGTTTGCCATTCTTGTGCGCTTGCTGGTGGAAGGCATGCTGCCGTTGGCGTTTGACTGGCAGCAAATGCTGTCGCTGCTGGCCATTGGCTCCTTGCTCATTGGCAACTTGGCGGCCATTGCGCAGACCAACCTCAAACGCATGCTGGCCTATTCGACCATCTCGCAAATGGGTTTTGTGCTGCTGGGTTTTGTGGCGGGCGTGATCAATGGCGAGACCACCTTGGCCGCCAACGCCTACAGCTCGGCCATGTTCTACATGGTGTCGTATGTGCTGACCACTTTGGCCGCTTTCGGCGTGATCATGTTGCTGGCCCGTCAGGGCTTCGAGAGCGAAGAGATCACTGACTTGTCTGGCCTGAACCAGCGCAGCCCCTTGTACGCGGGTGTCATGGCGATTTGCTTGTTCTCGATGGCAGGCATTCCGCCGATGGTCGGCTTTTATGCCAAGCTGTCGGTGCTGCAATCGTTGCTCGCCTCCGGGCAGGGCTTTTATCTGGGCTTGGCGATTTTCGCGGTCATCATGTCGCTGATTGGCGCTTTCTATTACCTGCGCGTGGTCAAGGTCATGTACTTTGACGAGCCGGTCACGGCCACCACCGTGTCGGCCTCGCTGGATGTGCGCTTGGTGTTGTCCACCAATGGCCTGCTGGTCTTGTTGTTGGGCATTTTCCCCGGTGCACTCATGGCTTTGTGCGCCGATTCAATTGTGCGCATGCTCGCGGTCTGATGTTTTGAACACCGCACCATGAGCACGTCCACCCAAATCGGTTTGTTGATCCTGCTGGCAATGCTTGCCGCCAACGTGCCGTTTTTCAACCAGCGCATCATGCTGATGGGCCCACAGCGCCTGTCCAAGCCTTTGCTGTGGCGCTTGATGGAACTGGTGGTTTTGTACTTTGTGGTGGGTGGGGTGGGACTGGCGCTGGAAAAGCACGGCGGACAAGTGGCCCCGCAGGGCTGGGAGTTTTATGCGGTGACCGGCACCATGTTCATCACGCTGGCCTTTCCGGGTTTCGTCTACCGCTACCTGATGCACCGCAAACACTGAGTGCAGCACGGCCCTCACACTGGTTTGCATGTCTGACGACCACCTGATCGAGCACCGGGTCCACCAGGAAGAGCTCTTGCGCGGGCGCTTCCTGCATGCTTTCCGCGACACCGTGCGCTTGCCCAATCAAAACTTGTCTACCCGCGAATACGTGGTGCACCCCGGTGCCGTCATGGTCATTCCCATGCTCGACACGCCCGAAGGTTTGCGCTTGGTGATGGAGCGGCAGTTTCGTTACCCCGTGGGTCAGGTCATGACCGAGTTCCCGGCTGGCAAGCTGGACCCCGGCGAAGACCCCTGGTTGTGCGCCCAACGGGAGCTGCAAGAAGAAACCGGCTACACCGCGCGCCAATGGGCCCGGGCCGGGGTGTTGCACCCGGTCATCGCCTATTCGACCGAGGTGATCGAGATTTGGTTTGCGAAAGAACTCAGCCTGGGAGAGCGCCGACTGGACACCGACGAATTTTTGGATGTGTTTACCGCCAGCCCCGCCGAACTGATGGCCGCTTGCCAGCAAGGCCGCTTGACCGATGCCAAGACCTTGACGGGCTTGCTGTGGTTGCAAAACGTGCAATCGGGCCAGTGGCCCTTGCAGTGGCAAACCGTCACCTGAACCGATGGCATGAAAGTCCTCGACCTGCAATGCCGCTTGGGCCACAGCTTTGAAGGCTGGTTTGGCTCTCAAGACGACTACGACGCTCAGCGCGAACGGGGTCTGTTGACCTGCCCAGTGTGCAACGACAGCGACATTACCAAAAAGTTGTCAGCACCGCGCTTGAACCTGGGCCACGGCACAGCCCCCAAAGTGGAGCTGGGGCAGGGCGATGAACCTGCGGGCGCGGGCAGCGCTGCGGGTGGCCCGCAAGCCCGCGCTGCAGATGCTTCATTTGCAGCGTCACCCGCCGCATCCAGCGCTGCACCCGCGCTGCCCGATTTGCCGCCCGATGCCTTGCAGCATATGCAGTCGGCCCTGGTGAAAATGGTGCGCCACGTCATGGCCAACACCGAAGATGTGGGAACGCAGTTTGCCGAAGAAGCCCGCAAGATCCATTACGGCGAGCGCGAAGAGCGCAACATCCGCGGCCAAGCCACGCGCGAAGAAACCGAGGCCCTGATCGACGAAGGCATCGACGTCCTGCCCTTGCCTGTGCCGGAAAACCTCAAGGGGCCGCTGCAGTGACTGCAGGTGCAGAGCCAAATGAAACACGCCCTGCACATCGACGACGCCGAGGTCGAGCTGAGCGCCATCCGGGCGCAAGGCCCGGGCGGGCAAAACGTCAACAAGGTCTCCAGCGCCATCCAGCTGCGTTTTGATGTGGCGAACTCCGCCTTGCCCGACGATGTCAAACAGCGCTGGCTGGCGTCGGGCGACAGTCGGTTGACGCTGGAGGGCGTTTTCATTCTGAAAGCCCAGAAACACCGCACGCAAGAAGCCAACCGGGTGGATGCTTGGGCCAGGCTGTATGAAACGCTGGATCTGTATGCCAAGCCTCCCAAACCCCGCAAGGCCACCAAGCCCACTTATGGCTCGGTGCAAAGGCGGTTGGAGGGCAAGTCGATTCAGTCCAAGATCAAAAACGCTCGGCGTAAAGACGACCCAGATTAAAACTGGGCTGTCTTAGCGCGCCTGAGCACTTGTGCCAGCGCATCTGGCGCATCGGCCTGCACCACCCGCCGCCCTGGCATGCTGCGCAGCCAGGTGATTTGCCGCTTGGCCAGTTGGCGGGTGGCAAAGATGCCGCGCTCCATGATCTCGGCTTCGGTCCAGCCCGCGTCGAGCCCTTCCCAGGCTTGGCGGTAACCCACGCAGCGCATCGAGGTCAGGTCGGGGTGCAGGTCGCCGCGTGCCCGCAGGGCCTTCACCTCGTCCAAAAAGCCCGCCGCCATCATTTGTTGAAAGCGCAGCGCGATGCGCTGGTGCAACCAAGGGCGGTCCAGTGCCTCCAGGCTGATGACGGGGATGCGCCAGTCGGGGGCGTTGGCCTTGGCGCTTTGGTGAAAAGAGCTCAGGGTTTGGCCGGTGGCGGTCCAGACTTCCAAGGCGCGGCCAATGCGCTGGCTGTCGCCCGGGGCCAGGCGGGCGGCCGTTTGTGGGTCCACCTGGGCCAGTTGCGCGTGCAGGGCGGGCCAGCCTTGCTGCTCGGCTTGTTGGTGAATTTGAGCCCGCACCTGCGGGTCGGCCGCGGGGATGTCGTTCAGGCCTTCTAGCAAGGCCTTGAGGTAGAGCATGGTGCCGCCCACCAACAGCGGTGTTTTGCCGCGTGCACGGATGTCCTGAATGAGCCGGGTGGCGTCTTTGGCAAATTCTGCCGCGCTGTAGCTGTGCAGCGGGTCCAGCGTGTCGATCAGGTGGTGCGGCACGGCGGCCAGTTCGTCGCGGCTGGGTTTGGCGGTGCCAATGTCCATGCCCCGGTAAACCAGGGCCGAGTCAACGCTGATGATTTCTGCGCCGCCTTGGGGCTGCAGGGCTTGGGCCAAGGCCAATGCCGCTGCGGTTTTGCCGCTGGCCGTGGGGCCCACAATGGCGATGGCGTCGGGTTGGCTCATGCCGCTGCGGTTGGCATGAGCACCGGGCGGCCGTGGCGTTGAACGGCGGTCCAGGCCAACAGCGTGATGACGATGGCCCAGAGCAAGATGCCGTGTGCCAGCGCAAACACCGGGCGGTCCATGTGGGTGCTCAGCCAGGCGCCCATGAAGAATGCGCCCAGCATCATCAAAAACCCATTTAATGCCGAAGCTGTGCCTGCCCGTTGCGGAAAGGGCGCCACGGCGCCGCTTTGACCGCAAGGCTGATGGACGCCATGGCCCAGCATGAAGATGTACATGGGCACCATGACGGCCCAGGCACCGTACCAGTCCTGGCCTTCTCCGGCATGGGCCAGCGCTGCCATGCTGGCACCGCCTGTGATGGTCAGCACCGCTGCCATGCCCACGGTGCGGTGCACGCTGGTGCGGCGCAGCATCCAGCGGCACAAGAAAGTGCCCACGATGTAGGACAGCGACATGCTGAGCATCAGAAAACCATAGGCCGTTTTGCTGTAACCCATGAATTGAATGAAGACAAACGACGAGCTGGCCAGAAAAGTGAACAGCCCAAGGTAAGACGCGGAAGACAAAGCGCACCAGGTGAGGAAAACGGGGTGGCGCAGGATGGCGAGGTTGGCGCGAATCAGGGGGCCGGCGCGCAAGGCGTGCGCATCGGGTTGGGCCAGAGTTTCTTCGAAGCGCCAGGCCAGCAAGGCGAGGGTGCCGGCGCCAAACACTGCGACGGCGATCAGGGCCACGCGCCAGCCCAGCCAATCGGTGAGCAGGCCGCCCAGCGGTGCGCATGCGCAAGCGATGATGCCCAGGCCGGTGAGGGCTTGCGACATGACGGTGGCACCTTGGGTTGGTGCAAACAGGTCGCGCACCACCGCTCGCGCGGCCATGACCCCCGCGCCCATGGCGATGCCTTGCAGCGTGCGGCCTGCGATCAGCCAAGCCATGCTGGGGGCAAATGCACACGCCACCGATGCGAGGGTGAAAGCAGCCATGCCCCACAGCAAGATGGGTCTGCGTCCAAAGCGGTCCGACATGGGACCCCAGACGAGCTGGGACAGACCAAATGCCAGGAGCAGCGCCGTGAGCGTGAGTTGGGCCTGGCCCATGCTGGCACCAAAGCCTTCGGTGATGACGGGCAGGGCTGGCAAATAAAGGTCGCTGGTGACGGGTTGCAGTCCGAGCAGCAGGGCCAGGAGCAGGACGATGAGTTTTTGACCCATCACCGGCCTCGCAAGAACAGCGCATCCAGATCGCGCAGCGTCATCTGCCGCCAAGTGGGTCGGCCGTGGTTGCACTGGTCGGAGCGTTCGGTGTCTTCCATTTGACGCAGCAAGCCGTTCATTTCGTCGAGCGTCAGGCGGCGGTTGGCACGCACGGCGCCGTGGCAGGCCATGGTGGCCAAAATCTCGTTTTGGGCGCGTTGCACCACGGTGCTGGCGTCGTGCTGGGCCAACTCGGCCAACACGCTGCGGGCCAGCTCCACCGCGTCGCCTTGCGCCAAGCTGGTGGGCACGGCGCGCACGGCCAGGGTCTTGGCCGACAGGGGCGATATTTCGAGCCCCAACTGTTCCAGCGCCTCGGCGCAGGCTTCGGCGGTGGCCACTTCGTTGGGGGTGGCGGCAAAGGTGGCCGGGATCAGCAGCGGTTGGCTGGTGATACGTGAGGCTTCCGTGGTGTTGAGTTGGTTTTTGAGGCGTTCGTACACGATGCGCTCGTGCGCCGCGTGCATGTCCACCACCACCAGGCCTTGCTTGTTTTCGGCCAGGATGTAAACGCCGTGCAGCTGCGCCACAGCGCGGCCCAGCGGCCAGTCGCCTTCAGGCAGGGGATCAGCCACTGAACGGGGATCCCCGTGGGAGCGCACCCCTGTGCGCGATTCGTTGTCGGCAGTGGGTCCGATGGTCCAAGCTCCAGGCAATTCTTGCGCGCTGGGTGGCTTCTGATCAAAGCTTGTCTCGTGGCCATTGGCCCGGAAAGCGGAATCGTTTGTGGGTTGCCACAGCGCCTTGAGGTCGGCCATGGCCTGTTCGCCATCCACGCGGGGGCGCACAAAATCGGCCAGTTTGTAGCTGGGGGCAGAAAAAGTCGAAGGGCCAGGGCGCTCGAAAGCCATGCCGCCTTGTTGCCAGGCGGCTGATTCGGGCAGGGCTTTGGGTTCGGGGGCTTTCAGGTCGAAGTCGCTGGCAGGCAGTGCAGGCGCATCGCTCAGGTTTTGGGAGCGCGGCGCAGCCAAAGCGTTTTCCAGCGCATGCCGCACGGCCTGGTGCACGGCCCGGCTGTCGCGAAAGCGCACTTCGATCTTGGTGGGGTGCACGTTCACGTCCACCAGCGTCGGGTCGATCTGCATGAACAGCGCATAGGCCGGTTGCTTGTGGCCGTGCAGCACGTCTTCGTAGGCGCTGCGCGCACCGTGCATGACCACTTTGTCACGCACAAAGCGGCCGTTCACATAAGCAAATTGGTGGTCGGGACGCGAGCGCGCGGCGTCGGGCAGACCGGCGCGGCCCATCACCTTGAGCGGCCCGGCGTTGTATTCCACAGCGATGGATTGCGCCACGAACTCTTCACCCAGCACATCGGCCAGGCGCTGAGCCAGGCCTGCCGCGCCAGGGTGCACGCGCCACTGCTCCACCAGCTTACCCTCGTGCCAGATGGCAAAGCCCACATCGGGGCGTGCCAGCGAGTGGCGGCGCATGGCTTCGATGCAATGCGCCAGCTCGGTGCTGTCACTTTTTAAAAATTTGCGGCGGGCGGGGGTCGAGAAAAACAGCTCTTTGACCTCCACCGTGGTGCCCACTGCGCGGGCGGCCGGGCGGATCTCGCCGGTGCGGCCATCGAGTGCAAAGGCGGTGGGCTGACCGTCCATGCGAGAGAGCAGGGTGAGCTCGGACACCGAATTGATGGCCGCCAGGGCTTCGCCCCGAAAGCCCATGGTCATGACCGATTCGAGGTCGTCCAGATTGCCGATCTTGCTGGTGGCGTGGCGTTTGAGCGCTGTGGCCAGCTCGTCCGGCGCGATGCCGCCACCGTCGTCCTCGACGGAAATCAAGCGGGTGCCGCCACCCACCAGGCGCAGCGTGATGCTGCGTGCGCCCGCGTCCATGGCGTTGTCCACCAACTCGCGCACCACCGAGGCAGGGCGCTCAACCACCTCGCCTGCGGCGATCTGGCTGATCAGTTCATCGGGGAGTTCGCGGATGGGGCGGCGCGCGGAAGCCGGGGTTTGTTGGGAAGTCACTGACTGATTTTAGGGCTTGGGCAGGGATAATCGGCGCATGGACATTCTTTTGCAACTCGTTGATTTCATCCTCCACGTCGACCGTTATTTGGAGGCCTTTGTCGCTCAATATGGGGCCTGGGTCTATGCCCTGCTGTTCCTCATCATCTTTGTGGAAACCGGTGTGGTGGTCATGCCGTTCTTGCCGGGCGACTCGCTTCTCTTCATCGTGGGGGCCATGTGTGGCGCGGGTTTGATGAACCTGCCCTTGGTCATGGGCCTGCTGCTGGCAGCGGCCATTTTGGGCGACCAGACCAACTACACCATCGGGCGCTACTTTGGCCCTAGGGTGTTCCAGTGGGAAGAGTCGCGGTTTTTCAGCCGCCGGGGCTTTGACCAGGCCCACGCTTTTTACGAAAAATACGGCGGCATCACCATCATCTTGGCCCGCTTCATGCCGTTTGTGCGCACCTTTGTGCCCTTTGTGGCAGGCGTGGCCGAGATGACGCGCAGCAAATTCACCTTGTTCAATGTGATCGGCGCGGTGATTTGGGTGGTGGGCTTGCTGTCGGTGGGTTATCTGTTTGGCAACCTGCCGATCGTGCAGCAGCACCTGAGCAAGATCATCTGGGCCTTGATCATCGTGCCGGGTCTGATCGCCCTGTTCGGGGCCTGGAAGGCCCGCCAAGCGGCTTGAGGTCAGCCCCCGGTCACTCGCCAAAATTCAGCGGCAAGCCCACATAGTTCTCGGCCATGGTGCGCGAGCCTGCTTCGCTGTGGACCAGGTAGTCCAGTTCGGCGTCCTGAAACTTCTGGCCGATGTCGCCGTTTTCCGGAAAGTGGTGCATCAGGCTGGTGAACCACCAGCTGAAACGCTCGGCACGCCAGATGCGGCGCAGGCAGCGCTCTGAATAGCTGTCGATGCCCGCATCTGATTTTTCCTGGTAGTGCTCGATGATCGCGGTGGACAGGTACTTCACGTCCGTGGCGGCCAGGTTCAGGCCCTTGGCACCTGTGGGCGGCACGATGTGGGCCGCATCACCGGCCAGGAACATGCGGCCA